>Ga0207714_1000017_pt1 | contig 95825 bp, 88 predicted proteins | sample PonA232FremontCA_2_FD_187270 | JGI IMG/M metagenome (GOLD analysis project Ga0207714, IMG submission 187270) | Marine sediment microbial community from Fremont, CA, USA - Pond A23 Sediment 2 (SPAdes) | ecosystem: Environmental > Aquatic > Marine > Unclassified | place: USA: Fremont, California... | reverse complement strand
TCTCCAGGCTGTGAAAGGTGTCCTCGACGAGGTACAACGCCCCCAGCGCGAACACCGCCACACCGAGTGGCTCATAGCTCAACTCGGGGATGACCGTCGGGTACATCCCGCTGATCACCTTCGGGACGATCGACAGCGCCGTCACGATCACCAGCGCGCTCAGCGTCCGGGTGGACTGCGGGGACCGCCGGAACGTCTCTAAGAGGAAATACAGCCCGATGGCGACCAGTCCGTAGGCGAGCATGAACGACAGCCAGTACAGCGGCTGCTGGGTGATCACCAGCCGGGTGTAGGGCTCGCTGACCATCGTCGCGGTGAAGTACTGGCCGTGGATCGGATTGGTGAGTTTCACAACCAGCAAGACAACGTACACGGCGATGGCGGCCGCCTGGTAGGGCCGCCGGCGGTGGTAATCCCGGCCGGTATAGGCCGAACAGAAGTACAGCCACGCCCAGACGGTGCCAAAGCCGGCTATCAAGCCCGCGGTGAACAACGCGACCGCGAGCCCGCGATCGGTCACGAGCATCTGGATCGCCTGCAGGCCCGCCCAGACGCCGACAGTCACAAGCAGAACGCGCAGCCCGAGGCGGGCGTCGCGGCGGCGCAGCCGCGAGCCGCGGTACGCACCGCCAAAACACGCCAGGGCGGCCGCACCGAAGACCGCGGCGATCACGCCGTTGAGCAACATTCTAGTACCGGAGCTTAGGACACCACAAGAATAAACCACCTCCTATCGGTCGCTCAGCTGCCGCCGAGCCGGCGTTTGATCTCGTCCTGCTTGAGGTAGCCGAACACCGAGACGGTGACGAGGATCGCGATGGCGACAAGGCCCTGCAGCAGCTGGCCCGTCGCGAGCTGACTGCCAGCATAGACGGTCATGACGTACGCGGGGAGCCGACCGACGATGATGACGGCAAGGAACGTCCGCAGGCGAAACTGCGCGAGGCCCGCCAGAAACGAGATGGCATCATCGGGCAGCCCCGGGATGAGCACGAACACGAACAGGCCGGGAACGCCCACCCACTCGACGAACTCGTCGAACGTTTCGATAAGCGCGTCATCAAGCAGTCGCTCGACCGCCGGCCGGCCGAAGCGCCGGGCGATCAAAAACGCGATTGCGCTGCCGGCGACGACGCCGACCATGCTGTAGACCAACCCGGGCAGCGAGCCAAAGAGATACCCGGCGACCAGCGCCAGCGCCTGGCCAGGGATCGGCGCGAGGATGACCTGGAGCGCCTGGAGGAGCACAAATGCCACCGGGGCGTAGATGCCAAAGCCGTCGATCCAGGCCTGCAGTGCGCGAGCGTCGAAGAGAAACGGGGCGTACGTCCGGACGAGAACGTACAACCCGACGCCGGCGGCAACGAGCGCAATGCCGCCAAGAAGTGCGAGATACCGGTCACGACGCGAGGCAAACACCGCCATTGGTTACCTCCACAGGCGACGGCACGCGTGACACCCACGGCGAGCAGGCGGACCAACCGACAACGACGGCCTTCGGATCAAGGTGTCACAGCGTATGTGAGTTAGGCGCGTAAGCCTTCTGTTCAAGCATCTAGAGGAGTAAGACCAAAGACACTAGAGGAGAAATAATCAGGCGATGGTTTTCAAGAAAATCACCCTCATCGGCACGAGCACCGAGAGCTTCGAAGACGCGACCGAGAACGCCATTGACCGCGCCGACGCCACCCTCGAGAACATCCACTGGGCGGAGGTCGACGAACTCGGCGTCGAGGTCGCAAGCGTCCCCGAAAAGGAGTACCAGGCCGAGGTCACCGTCGCCTTCGAACTCACCGACGGAACCGACGTCGACGCCTAAACGTCGGATCGCGGGCACCGTCAGCCTTTAGCGGGCCGCCTGAAAACCGCAGGTAATGAGTACGCAGGGACAGACGCAGGGCGGGACCGCCGCGGACGCCTACGCGGTCGTCATCGGCCTTGAGGTACACGTCCAACTCGAGACCGACACCAAAATCTTCTGTGGATGTTCGACTGAGCCGGCCGAAGAGCCAAACACGAACGTCTGCCCGGTCTGTCTCGGCCTGCCGGGCGCGTTGCCGGTGCTCAACGAGGCCGCCGTCGAGGCCGCGATCAAGGTCACCAAGGCCATCGACGGGTCGATCCCCGATGTCACCCGCTTTCACCGGAAGAACTACTACTACCCCGACCTCCCGAAGAACTTCCAGATCACCCAGTACGAGGATCCGATCTGCCAGGACGGCGAGCTCACCGTCGAACACGAAGGCGAGCGCCGGACGATCGACATCCGCCGCGCGCATCTTGAGGAGGACCCCGGGTCGATGCAGCACGTCGGCGGCTCGATCGACACCGCCGAGTACACCCGCGTGGATTACAACCGGGCGGGCACACCGCTGATGGAGATCGTCACCGAGCCCGACTTCCGGGCGCCCGGCGAAGTCCGGGCCTTCCTCGCGAAGCTCACGGAGGTGCTTGAGTACCTCGATGTCTTCGACGCCGGCCGCGACGGCTCGCTTCGGGTGGACGCCAACATCTCGCTGGTCGAGGCCGACGCCGTCGATGCCGACGGTGACGTCGATCCGGCGGCCCTTGAGACGGCCAACCGGACGGAGGTCAAAAACATCTCTTCGCACAAGGGCGCCGAGAAGGCACTGGCCTACGAGGTGACCCGCCAGCGCAACGCGCTTGAACGCGGCCGGGCGATCGACCAGGAGACCCGCCACTGGGACGAAGCAAAGGGCATCACCGTCTCGATGCGCTCGAAGGAGGAAGAAAAGGACTACCGGTACTTCGAGGAGCCCGACATCCCACCGCTATCGGTCGCCGACTGGACGGAGGACATCGAGATTCCCGAGTTGCCCGATGCCCGTCGCGAACGGTTCACCGCGGAGTACGACCTCTCCGCGGAGGCCGCCGAGAAGCTCACCGTCACCCGGGAGGTCGCCGACTTCTATGAGGCCATCGCCAGCGACTTCGATCCGGCACTGGCCGCCCGGTGGATCGCCGACACACTGCTGGGCGAACTCAACTACCGCGACATGACCATGGCCGACATCGACGACCGACTCGGCGAGATCCGTCGGCTGATCGAACTCGTCGACGAGGAGGCCATCACCGAAAAGAACGCCCACGAGGTCGTCCTCCGGACGATGCTCGATGAGGGTGTCGACCCCGACACAGTCGTCGAGCGCGAGGACCTCGGCAAGACCGACACCGGCGCTGTCGAAGCGGCCGTCAGGACGGCCATCGAGGAGCATCCCGAGGCCGTCGCCGATTATCACGCCGGCGACGACGGCGCGATCAACTACCTCGTCGGGCAGGTCATGCAGGCCACCGGCGGGTCCGCAGATCCCGGCGAGGTCAACACGCTGCTGCGTGAGGCCCTCACCGAAGAGCAGCCCCGAAACGCTTAGGCGACAAATTGCCGTAGCACCCGGTAAGACTGCATGGAGCTGATCGTCACTGAGAAGGAGATTGCCGCCCGGCGGATCGCCGAGATTCTGAGCGACGGCACCGCCGAGGCCGACGAGCGCGGGGGGACAACCATCTACCGCTGGGGGGATCGCCGCTGTATCGGCCTTGCGGGCCACGTTGTCGAGGTGGATTTCCCGCCGGAGTACAGCGACTGGCAGGACGTCGAGCCCCGGGAACTCGCCGACGCCGCCGTGCGAAAACGCCCCACCAAGGAGGGCCTGGTTGCGACCCTCAAGGAGCTCGCCCGGAACGCCGACCGGGTGCACATCGCGACCGACTACGACCGCGAGGGCGAGTTGATCGGCAAGGAGGCCTACGAGTTGATCCGCGAGGTCGACGAGACCGTGCCGATCGACCGGGTGCGCTTTTCCTCGATCACCGACCGAGAGGTCACCGAGGCCTTCGCCACCCCCGATGAGATCGACTTCGAGTTAGCCGCCGCCGGCGAGGCCCGCCAGATCGTCGATCTGCTGTGGGGGGCTGCCCTGACGCGCTTTCTCTCGTTGGCCGCCGGCCAACTCGGCGAGGACTTCATCTCCGTCGGCCGGGTCCAGAGCCCGACGCTCAAGCTCATCGTCGACCGCGAGCGCGAGATCGAGGCCTTCGAGCCCGAGGACTACTGGGAGCTGTACGCAGAACTCGCCGACGGCGACCCCTTCGAGGCACAGTACTTCTACCGCGAGGACGGCCGTGAGGCCGAGCGGATCCACGATGAAGCGGCCGCCGAGGCCGCCCACGAGGCGCTTTCGAGCGCCGATACCGTCGAGGTCATCGATCTCGATCGCCGTCACCAGACCGATACGCCGCCGGCGCCCTTTGACACCACCGCGTTCATCAGCGCCGCCGGCAGCCTCGGCTACGGCGCCCAGCGGGCGATGTCCGTTGCCGAGGACCTCTACACCGCGGGGTACATCACCTATCCCCGGACGGACAACACCGTCTATCCTGATGACCTCGATCCGGAGGCACTGCTCGACACGCTGAGTGGCCACGACGAATTCGCCGAGGACGCGATGACCGTCCTCGAAGCGGGACCGCTTGAGCCGACCGCCGGCGACGAGGAGTCGACGGATCACCCCCCGATCCATCCGACCGGTGAACTGCCCGAGCGAAACGCCCTCGGTGCGGCCGAGTGGGAGCTATACGAACTCGTCGTCCGACGCTTTCTCGCCACGCTGGCGCCGCCAGCGGAGTGGGCACGCCTCAAGGTACTCGCCGAAACGCCCGTCTCGGCGACAACCGCCAAGGCGTTGCCCGATGGTGGTGCCGATGGCGCCCTCCGGCTCAAGGCCAACGGCAAGCGGCTGCTTGAGCCGGGCTATCACGCCGTCTATCCCTACTCGACCGCCGACGAGACCCATCTCCCCGAGCTCAGCGTTGGTGAACGACTGTCGGTTGCCGACGTCGAATTGGCGGCCAAGCAGACCCAGCCACCGCGGCGGTACGGCCAGTCGCGGCTGGTCGAGACAATGGCCGACATGGGCATCGGCACGAAGAGCACCCGCCACAACCTCGTCGAGAAGCTCTATGACCGCGGCTACGTCGAGGGCGATCCCCCGCGGCCGACGCGACTCGCCCGGGCGGTCGTCACCGCCGCCGAGGAGTACGCCGATCACATCGTTGACGAAGCGATGACCCAGCAACTTGAGCGGGACATGACCGCCATCGCCGAGGGCGAGATCGACCTCGATGCCGTCACCGAGGAATCCCGCGAGATGCTCCGGACGATCTTCGAGGAACTGGTCGCCTCGCGCGAGGAGATCGGCCAGCAGCTCACCGACTCGCTGAAGGCCGATCAGTCGATCGGGCCCTGTCCGGACTGCGGCGAGCAGCTACTGGTCCGGGAGAACCGCTACGGCGGACACTTCATTGGCTGTGACGGGTATCCCGACTGCGAGTTCACCCTGCCGCTACCCGACACCGGCGAGCCGCTGATTCTCGATCGCACCTGCGAGGATCACAACCTGCATCACATCAAGATGCTCGCCGGGCGGAACACCTTCGTGCACGGCTGTCCACTCTGTGTCAGCGAGCGCGCCGGCGAGGGGGCCCACCTTGGTCCGTGTCCGGCCTGTGGCGAGACCGATGGTGGCGAACTCGCGATCAAGCGCCTCGAAAACGGCACGCGGCTGGTCGGCTGTACGCGCTATCCGGACTGTGAGTACTCCGTGCCACTGCCCCGCCGTGGCGAGCTTGTCGTCACCGACGAGCGCTGTGAGCTGCACGACCTGGCGAAACTCGAAATCCACGACGAGCCCGATGACGACGATCCCTGGGAGCTCGGCTGTCCGGTCTGTAACTACCGCGCGTATCAGGCCCGCGAGTCGGAGTCGGGCACCGATCTTGAGGCGCTTGACGGCGTCGGCCCGGACACCGCGAACAAGTTCGTCGAGGCCGGCGTCGAGTCCATCCAGGATCTTGCCGCCGCCGATCCGGAGACGCTCGCCGAGACGGTTGACGGCGTCAGTGCCGATCGGATCCGCGACTGGCAGCGCATCGCGTGATCAGGCGACATCACCGACGCCGCTGTCGGCCGGAGGGAGATCGTGTTCGACCACCTCAATCTCACACTCGCGCAGCGCCGCCGCTAAGTGCTCGCCGGTGGCGTAGGTGGCGCCGTCGGCCTCGCGAAGGCGTTGTGCCGTTGCCAGCACCTCCCCGCGGCGATCATCGGGGATGGCGTACTTGTCGGCGGTGAGTTCGATCACGAGACCATTATTGTCGGTCGTATAAATCGAGTGAAAGACCCCGCGATCGAAGACGTTGTACCGGCGACCATCCTCGTCTAGGGCCGCCATGACATCGCGGTACCGCTCGGGATCGATCCGGAAACACAGGTGGTGGACACCGCCGGTGGCAGTGTGCTGGCGGGCGGCGGACTCCCGATCAGGGGCGACGAAGACGGTCAACATCCGGCCGTCGCCGGTATCGAAAAAGAGGTGGGTCTGCGTTGGATCATCGAGATTCGGCTGGCGCAACACGAGGGGCATCCCGAGCAGGTCGCGATAGAAGGCGATCGTGTCGGCGGCGTTGCTGCCCCAGATGGTGATGTGGTCGGTCCCGACGGTGTGTGCGGGCGCATCCGGCGGGTCGGCCGAGACCGGTGGTGAGGAGTCGCTCATGCCTACTGTATGTGATCAGGTCACAAAGCATTCGCGGTGAACGCGAAAATAAAGGACCGAAGCGATTATGACCGCAAACTAAGTTGACACCCATATGGGCGCCGCCTGGGACGACTGGACGCACATCGTGAAGATCGACCCGGACAAGTCGCTCGTCGAGGGAGAAACCTACGAGGACGTGTGTGCGACCGGCACCGACGCCATCGCCGTCGGCGGGACGACCGGGATCACCGCCGAGAAGCTCCAGCCGGTGATCGACGCCTGTGCGACCTACGACATCCCCATCTACCAGGAACCTAACCAGCCGGACATCGTCATCGATCATCCGGCGCTTGATGGCTATCTCGTGCCGACCGTGTTCAACGCCGGTGATCCCTTCTGGGTGACCGGTGCCCACAAGGAGTGGGTCCGGATGACCGGCGGTCCCGACTGGGAGCGGACGACCACCGAGGCCTACATCGTGCTCAACCCCGACTCGGCGGTCGCGCAGTATACCGAGGCCGAGTGCGATCTAACCGGCGAACACGTTGCCGCCTACGCGACGGTCGCCGAGCGGATGTTCGGCCAGGAGATCATCTACATCGAGTACTCCGGAACGTTCGGCGATCCGGACATCGTCGGTGCCGCCGCCGACGCCCTCGCGGACGCGACGCTCTTCTATGGCGGTGGAATCCACGATTATGAGTCGGCCAACACGATGGCGGATCCTGCCGACGTGATCGTTGTCGGCGACCTCGTCCACGACGAGGGGGTTGATGCCGTCGCCGAGACCGTTGCGGGTGCAAACGACGCCTAATACTATACGTTGAGATTGTCGGTCGGGATGTCGCCGGTCGCCACAACCAGTCCGTCGTCGGTCGTAATCTCGACATTCGACACGGTCGTCGCGTTGAGTGAGTCGCGGATCGTCTCTGGTTCGGCAGCCGCTGCGCTCGTGTAGAGGACGGCGGTGACATACTCCGAGGTCTCCTCTGCGACGGTGACCGATGATCCGGAGCCCGCAACCTCAGGGACATCAGTTGCGTTAGCCGTCACGTTCGTTGGAACCTCATCGGGAGTCGTGCTGATGCTGAGATCGACTACATCCCCCGAGCCCAGCTCGTCGGCCAGTCGTTTGGCGTACGTATTCTCGGCGTAAAATCGGTCGGTACCGCCTGTCTTGGCATCGATAATTGACTCGAGTGTTGCCATCTCAGCCCCTTGCGAGATGATCATACGGTCATCGGTAATCGCAATGTCTGTCTGCTCAGCAGAAAGGCGCGTATATCCGCTGTAGTCCTCGCGTTCCTCAAGCGATCCGGGGAGCTGGGAGGAGAGGCCGTCGCGCGCTGTCTCGCGCTCAAACTGGCCGTCAATGGCCGTGTGCTGACCGGCGCCTGCACCTTGAATTGTAACAAAGGCGTCCATGTCGGCCGGAGCGAGTCCATAAATCGTGTCCTCGCTGGTAATATCGGTCGCCTCGTATTCGACCAAGGTCGATGGAGCAATACTGTTCAGCGAGGTGGGCGTTGGAAACGACGCCGGGACCCAGGACATCCACTCTGGGGCGGACGTAGAACTGGAGTCATAACAGCCGGCGAGCGTCGCAGCACCGACTGTTGACGCGGTGCCAATCAAAAACTGCCGCCGTGAAACCATATTAGTGGCTGATCGTCAGGCCCGTAAGTATGATTCGTTTGATGCGCCCGCGGTCGAACCCCGAAGCGGCGTGTTTTTACAGGCGCCGGCCGGTACGTCGGGTATGGACGATCGAACGTACATCGCGGACGTCGAGCCGGGCGACCACGCCACGGTCGCCGGCTGGGTCCACGAGCTGCGTGACCTGGGGGGAATCGCGTTTTTGATCCTCCGGGACAAAAGCGGCCGCCTACAGATCAAATTCGAGAAGGACGCCCTGCCGGACGAGCTCGTCGAGGCCGGAACGAACGTCGCCCGCGAGAGTGTCGTGCGCGCCGAGGGCGCCATCGAGCGCGAGGAGCGCGCCCCGACCGGGGTCGAGTTGGTGCCCGAAGACTTCGAGGTCATCGCCGAGGCCGACCCCGAGTTGCCGCTTGATCCCTCCGGTAAGGTTGAGGCCGAATTGTCGACCCGGCTCGACAACCGCACGCTCGACACCCGCAAGCCGGCGGTCAAGGCGCTCTTCGAGATCCGCTCGACGGTGCTGGGCGCGGTACGCGAGCAGTTCCGCGACCTGCAGTGCACGGAGATCACGACGCCGAAGATCGTCGCCACGGGCACCGAGGGCGGGACGGAGCTCTTCCCAATCACCTACTTCGGGCAGGAGGCCTTCATGAACCAGAGCCCACAGCTGTTCAAGCAGCTGTGTGCCGGCGGCGGCTTCGAGCGGGTCTTCGAGATCGGCCCGATCTTCCGCGCGGAGGAGCACAACACGCCTCGGCACCTCAACGAGGCCACCTCAATCGACTTCGAGGGGGCCTTCTTCGACGCCGACGAGGCGATGGATGTCGCCGAATCAATCGTCATCGCCGCCTACGAGGCCGTCGCCGAGGAACGCGCCGATGCGCTTGAGGCCGCGGACAAGGCTGAGGACTTCACCGTCCCGGAGCCAGGCTTCCCGCGGATCACCTACGAAGAGGCCATCGAACGGGTCAACGCGACGGGCGAACTCGACGTCCAGCTCGTCTGGGGAGACGACCTCTCGACGGAAGCCGAGCGCGCCCTCGGCGAGGCCATGGGTGGACATTACTTCATCACCGACTGGCCCAGCGAGATCAAGCCCTTCTACATCAAGGACCACGACGACGACCCCGAGTTGTCGACCGGCTTCGATCTCATGCATCCCGAGATGGAGCTGGTCTCCGGCGGCCAGCGCGAACACCGGTATGACGAACTCGTCGCCGGATTCGAACAGCAGGGCCTGGACGTCAGCGCCTTCGAGTACTACACCGAGATGTTCAAATACGGCATGCCGCCGCACGCCGGCTTCGGGATGGGAGCCGAGCGTCTGTTGATGACGATGCTCGATCTCGAGAACATCCGCGAGGCGGTGTTGTTCCCGCGAGACCGCCAGCGGCTCTCGCCATAGGATGGCCACCGCGCACGCGCTCGTCCCGGGTCATGTGACGGGATTCTTTGGCGTCCACCGGGCGGAGACGCCCCACGACACGGGCTCAATCGGCGGCGGCATCGCCGTGGGCGATCCGATCCGGGTGGAAGTCACCGTCGAGACGGAGCAGCGTACCGACGGTGGGGTGGCCACGGGCGACCACCAGCCCGGTCGCGTGCGCTTTGAGGGGCGATCACTAACGATCGATCCCATCGCCCGGCTTGCGGACCGCCTGGGTGTTACGATGGACATCAGCGTCGAGAGCCCCTTCCCGTTGGGTGTCGGCTTCGGCGTCTCCGGCGCGGTCACCCTCGGCGCGGCACTAGCGGCCACTCGGGCGGCTGATCTCGCACACACCGAGACGACGATCGTTGAACACGCCCACGCCGCCGAGGTTGCGGCGGCCACCGGGCTGGGTGATGTGGTCGCACAGGCCCGCGGAGGCGTGCCACTCCGAGTCGAACCGGGCGCCGGTGGCCGCCTCGACGGCCTACCTGCTGCCGGACGCATCGAGTATCTCGTACTTGGCGATCTCTCGACACCGACCGTCCTAGAGGGCGAGACCGACGCGATCACCGCGGCTGGCGAGCGCGCACTCGAACGGGTTCGGGCTGATCCAACGATGGCGACCTTCGCGCAGGCGGCTCGGACGTTCGCCAGCGAGGCTGATCTGGTGACCGAGGCCGTCGACACCGTGATTGCGGACGTCACCGACGCCGGCGGCCAGGCGTTCATGTCGATGCTCGGCGAGACGGTCGTGGCGCTGGGAACGGGCCTGAGCGACGCCGGGTACGATCCGACGGTGACGCGCATCGATCCGGCCGGCGCACGGCTCGAATCGGGCGGTTTTTGATGACAGTCGACCGAGACGAGAGTGTGACCGACGAGTCGGCCGATCAGGACACGACCGCCCAGACGGCACCGCCGGGTGTCGACGCCGAATCGGAGATTCCCGAGGACCACCCCCGGTACGATGACCTCGTGACCCGCCATCGGATCGAGGCGGGCATCGAGGCGGGACTTACCCATCTTCAGGGGATGCACGCCGAAGGACGGGCCAGCGCGTTTGATTACCTGCTGGGCGAGGAGACCATCCCATCGGCGGACCGCGCCGAGCGGGCGGCCGCCGCGCAACTACTGATCGCCGACCATCCGGTGCTCTCGGTCAACGGCAACGTCGCGGCGCTGGCGCCAACAGCGGTGGTCGACCTCGCCGAGGCGGTCGGTGCCGACATCGAGGTGAACCTGTTTCACCGTGACGAGGAGCGCCTCAAGCGCATTGCCGCCCATCTGCGTGAGCACGGCGCCGAGACGGTCAAGGGGCTGGCCGGTGATGCCTCGATCCCCGGACTCGATCACGGCCGTGGCGTCGTCGACGCCGACGGGATTGCCGCGGCCGATGTCGTCGTCGTCCCGCTTGAGGACGGCGACCGGGCGGCCGCCCTCGACGCGATGGGCAAAACCGAGATCGTGATCGACCTGAACCCACTGAGCCGCTCGCCGCAGGCGGCCGCAATCCCGATCGTTGACCACCTGAACCGGGCGCTGCCGCGGATTACTGAGCACGCTCGTGACCTCGCCACGGCCGACCGCACGACCCTTGAGTCGATTGTCGCCGACTTCGACCCCGATGGCCACCTAGAGGCCGCCGAGACGCGCATTCGAACCGGCGACGACGGCTGATCCGGCCGGCCGACGGCCTCGGTAGCTCGATTCCGGAGCAACGGGTGTATCCACCACAAGAGTTAGGTAATTACCAGCTAATACCACCTTGTTATGTCCGAGTTCGACCAGTTTGCGACCGTCAACGAGGCCGAGGTCACCCAGGCAATCGCCAGCGAGTGGTCCGATGAGTTCCTTGATTTCACCGACACCGAGGCGATCGTCGTCGGTGGAGGGCCCTCCGGGCTTGTCGCTGCGCGGGAGTTGGCCGACCGCGGCGTCGAGACAATGATCGTCGAGCGGAACAACTACCTCGGCGGCGGCTTCTGGCTCGGTGGCTTTCTGATGAACAAGGTCACCGTCCGCGAGCCGGCCCAGCGGGTCCTCGACCGGCTCGGCGTTGAGTACCACGCGGCCGAGGAGACCGACGGGCTGTATGTCGCCTCGGGCCCCCACGCCTGTTCGGCGCTCATCAAGGACGCCTGTGACGCCGGAGCACGCGTCCAGAACATGACGGAGTTCACCGACGTGGTCGTCCGCGAGGATCACCAGGTCTCGGGGATCGTCATGAACTGGACCCCTGTCCACTCACTCCCACGGGAGATCACCTGCGTCGATCCGATCGCCGTCGAGGCCGATGTCGTCATCGACGCCACCGGTCACGACGCCATGGTCGTCTCGAAGCTTCAGGAACGGGGGGCCATCGAGGTGCCCGGACTTGAGGCGACCACCACCACCGGCATGGATGCAAGCGACGAGGACGAATACGGCGCCCCCGGTCATGACTCCCCGGGCCACGACTCGATGTGGGTCGCCAAATCGGAGGACGCCGTCGTTGAGCACACCGGCGTCGTCCATGACGGCCTGATCGCGACCGGGATGGCCGCCGCGAGCGTCCACGGCCTGCCACGCATGGGGCCGACCTTCGGGGCAATGTTGCTCTCGGGGCGGCGTGCCGCCCAGGCGGCCGTCGAGGAACTCGGCGCGGATGTCGAGCCCGTCCCGATCACGGAGGGCCCAACGCCGGCCGACGACTGAGCGATAGCGACAGCTCACGTCTCCAAGCGTAGCAGTAATTAAAAACACGATAATTTTATTCAACAGAGGGCGTGTAATTATACGTGGGACGGCCTTGTTGCACGCCCCACACTGAATAAAGAAATCGTATTACCAACAACTGGTGGGGAAACTCAAGGCGGGGACGGCCGCAAACCGGCAATGGAAAGACCCGGCGGACCTGATCCCCTAGTGATGAACCACCAGGGAGCAGTCGGCACCTCACTTGCCGGAGAGACGATCGCGGTCGTTGGCGCCGGATTCGGCGGCCTCTCGGCGGCCTGCTATCTCGCCGACGCCGGCGCGGACGTGACCGTTCTCGAACGGAACGATCACGCCGGTGGCTACGCCGGCCGGATCGAACGCGATGGCTTTCGGATCGACACCGGGCCGTCGTGGTACCTCATGCCCGAGGTCTTCGAGCGGTTCTTCGGGCACTTCGGGCGCGAACCCGGTGACTTCTACGAGCTCACCCAACTCGATCCCGCCTACCAGGTCAACTGGAAGGACGGCGACGAGGCCGTCATGCCGACCGACCGCGCCGACCAGAAGGCGCTGTTCGAGCGCTATGAGGACGGCGCCGGCGAGCGTCTCGATGACTACCTCGCGGACTCCGCGGAAGCCTACGATCTGGGCATGGAGCGGTTCGTCTATCCCAATCGGTCGCGCTTCCGGGACATGGTTGATCTCGATATGGTCAAGTCCGCCCGGGCGCTGCCGAAGCTCCGCACGATGGACGACTACGTCCAGTCGTACTTCGAGCATCCCAAACTCCGCCAGCTCACGGAGTACAAGCTGGTCTTCCTGGGTGGATCGCCGTACAACACGCCGGGGATCTATACCCTGATGAGCCACGTCGACATGAACCTCGGGGTGTACCATCCGACCGGCGGAATCGCGACGGTCATCGACGCGTTCGTCGAGTTGGCGACGGAGCTAGGGGCGACCATCAAGACCAACGCCGACGTCACAGCGATCACACCAACCGGCGGCGACGGACCGAAGTTCGCCCTCGAAACCGACGACACCACCTACCGGGCCGACCGGGTCGTCGCTAACGCCGCGCCACCTCACGTCGAACAGGATCTTCTGCCGTCGGGCTACAGCCGCCGAGAGAGCTTCTGGGAGTCGCGCACCTACGCGCCGTCGGCGTTTCTCATGTACTTCGGCGTCGAAGGCGAGATCGACGAGATCGAACACCACACGCTGGTGTTGCCGACCGACTGGAAACCCCACTTCGATGCTATTTTCGAGGATCCCGCCTGGCCGGATGACCCGGCGTACTACGTCCACGTTCCCTCACGGACGGATCCCACCATCGCGCCCGACGGTCACGAGGTTGTCTTCGTGTTGGTCCCGCTGGCCCCCGGGCTCGAAGACGGCCCCGAGATTCGCGACCGGTACCAAGAGCGCATCCTTGATGATCTGGCCGAGCAGACCGGCCTGGACATCCGTGACCGGATCGTCCTCGAAGAGCGGGCCTGCGTGTCCGAGTTCGCCGACCGGTTCAACGCGCCGCAAGGGACCGCACTCGCACTGGCTCACACCCTTGATCAGACCGGACCACTCCGACCGGCTCACCGCGCACCGGGGCTTGAGGGGCTGTACTACGCTGGGGCCTACACCAACCCCGGAATCGGCATGCCGATGTGCATCCTCAGCGGCGAGCACGTCGCGAACACCGTCGCCAACGATGTCGACGGCGGTGGGCTGTTCCCCTCGGTGATCCCGACCTCGACGCTGTACTGAGCAATCGGGAGTCAGCGGTCACCGAAAGCAGTACGTCCAGCCACCCGGCGTCGCTGTGTGTGCCGCCGCTTGCACGCGTTCGTGAGCAATGGAGGTTGTTGTCCGAACCGACAGCACCGCACAGCACGAACGGGCGCGTCAAGGAAAGGGCTCACCGCGTACATTCGGGGCCCGGGGTCGATATCGCTCAACACAACTGCCGCACGGTGTCGGCGACGGCCTCAGGATCGGCGCCGAGAACGTAGATCAGTGGTTCGATGCCGTAGCCACCGGTCTGGTAGATCACATCGGCATCCGGCGTGGTGGCGACCGCCTCCTCGACGGCCTGCTTCGAGTCGGTGTCGGCGGTGGCGGCGAACTCGATGGCTGTATAGCCGGCGTCGGTCAGCGCCGACAGCAACGACTCGGTGTACTGGATGTTGATCGCCGCCGTCGCATCACTGCCGCCGCGACGGGCGGCCAGCAGAATCGAGGCAACGTGTTCGCTGACGCCGAACTCCGGCTCGCCGGGGACGGTCGCCTGGCCTTTGACATCAAGAATGCGTCCGGGGACGCCGGCGACATCGTCAAGCTCGGTCGCCCCCGGGAGACACGCCACAAGGTTTGCGCCGACCTGTGGAATGAGTCCCGCGAATCCGGAGGTGGTCTCAAGGATGCGCAGCCCACGACGCAAGGCCGCAAGCGTGCGTTCGGTCACCCGGAGATTGCTCTCGGGGTCGTGGATCTGGGCGGCAATATCCTCGTGTTCGGCGAGTGCCGGCATCCGCTCCTCGTGGAGATCGGCGAGCACGCCACCGACCTCAAGGTCGCGGATGAGCACCTCAAGCTCAACGAGGGCGCGCACCCGGCCGGTGTCACCCGCCGCGAGTTCGTCCGCGAGTTGGTCAACGGTCGACCGAACCCGTGGATGCGACCGGACGGCGTCGTTGCCGGCGACCTGGCCATGGGCGTACTTCGAGACGGCACTCTGGCTAATCCCCAGGAGTTCGGCCACCTCGCGCTGGGTCAGCCCCTCCTCGCGGAGGCGCTCGGCGAGCATCGAACGGACGGTCGGGAGAAACTCCTCGACGACGACTTCTTCGATAAACTCCATGTGTGATCAGTAGCGCGTTCGGGGGGCCCCAAGAGTGTACGATCGCTGCACAATCACGGATTTGATACGGCGGGGTATAAGTATACGGGCACCACGCCGACGGCAGGCGATAACCGGCTAGTCGTCCTCGTCGAACTCGGGATCGTTGCCGATCCGGGAGGCCTGCGGACCGGACTGATCCTGATACTTCGAGCCACGGTCGGTCCCGTAGGGTCGGTCGGCGGGACTGCTCAGCTCGGTGAACGTCAGCTGCGAGATGCGCATGCCCGGCGAAAGCGCCACCGGAGCTGCACCGAGATTCGACAACTCAAGGGTGATCTGGCCTTGATAGCCTGGATCACACAGACCGGCGGTGTTCGAAAGGAAGATCCCACCACGGCCACCCAGGAAGTTCTCGATCGATCGACCGTTCGGCTGGACCTCAAGATCGTAGGTGGGCTCGACGCGATCGGTCGGAACCACGTCGGTGACCCGCTCGAAGCGCACGTCACCGTCGACGAGTTGATCCAGCCGCGTTGTCTCGGCACCAGCCGCCGCGTAGTGCGCCCGTAAGGCAGCGAGCGTCGTCCGGGCGACGGTCGCGTCGGGGTCCGTCTCAAGGCGCTGCAACTGGGCCGGCGCAAGCCCGCCGATTGCGGCGGCGACAGTCGCATGCGACGCCTCAATCGTCTCCCGGAGCGAGCGCAACAGGGCACCCGGCGCGGGCAACCGGTCGGGCGTCGCGTCATCGGCGTGCAACTGGAGCGTCCGGTCATCGGCCGGATCGAGCGACGCGTCGATCCCCAGCCGCCCAGCACAGTAAAACAGCCGGTCGGCGAGCACGGCGGTCGGAGCCTGGATCGTCGCGTCGGTCAGCGAGGCGTCAAGCGCGCGGCCAGCAGCACCCGCGAGGAGGCCGGTGAGCACGGCGTCGGGCCAGTCCCAGATCACGTCGGACACCCCAGAGCCGTCGGTGAGCGCGGCAAAGAGCCGCGCCCAGAGCCGCGAGCGGACGCTAAGGGCGTCGTCATCGGTGGCAAGCGTGACGCCCGGGCGGTCGAACCACGTCCGCAGTCGATCGGTGTCGGCCCCATTGGCAAAGCGGATCGTCCCATCATGGAGTGTCCCATCAACGAGGTATCGGCCAAGGACCCACCCGAAGGAGGGGGTCAACTCCAGTTCGTGGGGGAGTCGGGCGCCATCGGCGACGAGCATTTGCTGGGCGTTCGGCGCGACCGCCTGGCCGGCACCGTCGGCCGCCACACTGTGGATGTCGGGGGCATCGGCAAGCAGCGTCTCGACATCAAGTGTCTGGCGTACACCACGCGGGCGCGGCAGTCGATCGGGGACCATTACGAGACTCCCAGGGGCGTCCTCGCTGGGAATCCGGGTGACCCCGCCGGCCGGATCAAGGGTGAAGAGGTTGTGATCGGCCGTGACCCGGACCTGTCGTCCGGAGGCCAGTGTCACGCGGTAGATCCGCGTGGCAGGATTGGTGATGTAGTTTGTGATGGGATGGGTGCTCACCTGGAGGGTATGTGGGTCGAATCCGACGACGCGGGCGTTGCGGTGTTGCTCGACAACATCGCCGATCCGGTGAAAGCCAAAGCCGTCCGTTGGCGTCCACAAGAACAGCTCCTCGTCGGCGGGCAGCGAGGCGTGAACGACAATGGCCAGCCGGCCAAGCGAGGATCGTCCCTCAACGTGGGCGATGAGATCCGGGGGGATCTCGACGCGTTCCTTGGTCGTCCCGAGGACGAAGTCACCGGGATGGAGAATAAACTCACCATCGGGGTCAACGACGGTCTCTGAGACGTACTCGTGGACCTCATCGGCGGAGTCGGGGTGGATATAGGGGATGTTCGTCCGCTGGAACTCAAGGAACTCCCGCCCCAGGCGGAGGTCAACGCTCGCCGGCTGGATCTGGATGTCGGGATCCGCAAGCGGCTCGATCGTCAGGTCCCCGGATTCGAGCCGCCGGAGGATATCGCGGTCCGAGAGGATCATACGGGGGCAAGGAAGCGGGGGAATTTAGATGGGTGGGTCTGGCCCGACACAGAGTGAGTAGCGATTTACCGCGCCCCACCGAACGGGAGGTATGAAACAGGCGATCGTCGCACGGACCGATCTGTCGATGGGTGTCGGCAAGCTTGCCGCCCAGGTTGCCCACGCGTCGTTGCAGGCCTATGAAGACGCTCCGACAGCCGACCAGCGCGCCTGGAAACAGGAGGGGCAAAAAAAGATCGTTCTCAAAGGCGAAGACGACGACCAACTCTTCGCACTAGCAGAGGCAGCCGAACGCGGCGGCCTCCCGCACGCGATCGTCAGAGACGCCGGACACACCCAACTTGAGCCGGGAACGGTCACCACGCTGGCCGTGGGGCCCGCTGCGGACACCGCCGTTGATGAAGTCACCGGCGACCTCGCCCTGTACTGATGGTCACGCACTCCCCACACGCGATCGAACAGGCCGTTGGATTGGAGTACTACAGCAGCGACACCGACGGGATCGGGGGGACACTCCGCGTTGACCCCGCGGACTTCCGGGTTCGCGAGCGCGAGGCGGTCGATGTCGAACCGCTCGATGCCGATCCGGGGGCGTACCCACACGTGGTCTTCAGGGCAACGCTCACGAACCACGAGACCAACGCGTTCGCCGCCGCGCTGTCCGATCGGCTGGGTATCAGTCGCGAACGGGTTCGGTGGGCGGGAACCAAGGACAAACGCGCCGTGACGACCCAGCTGTTCTCGGTCGACCGCGTTGACCCGGAACAACTCGCCGGCATCGAGTTGCCGGATGTTGATCTTGAGCTCCTCGGGCGGGCCGGACGAGCGGTCGCACTCGGTGATCTTCGCGGGAACGACTTCACCATCACACTCCGAGATCCAGCGAGCGATGAGGTCGCCGACCGCGTGGCCGCTATCACCGACGAGTTGCGCGCGTTCGGTGGCAACGAGCGTGTCGGCGTGCCGAACTACTTCGGTCAGCAGCGCTTCGGCAGCCATCGGCCGGTCACCCACAGGGTCGGGCTGGCGATCCTCCGGGGCGACTGGGAGGCGGCGGTCCGGACCTACGTTGTCGACCGCGCTGAGACCGAACCAGCGGCGACGTATCAGGCACGCGGGGTTGCCGGCGAGCGGTTCGACGCCGGCGACTGGCAGGGCACACTTGAGGCCCTCCCGGAGCGACTGGGCTACGAACGCGCGTTGATGCACGCCCTGATTGAGGGAGCTGACTACCGGGGGGCGATCGAGACCCTCCCGAGCACCCTCCAGCGGCTGTTCATTCACGCCGCCCAGTCCTATGTCTTTAATCGAATTCTTTCTGCGCGCCTCGAACAGGAACTGCCGTTTCACCGGCCGGTGGCCGGCGATGTCGTCTGTTTTGCCGACGACGGCACGCCAGCGACCCCGGATCCCTCACGCGTCCAGCGGGTGACCGACCGTCGCGTCGAGACGATCGGGCGTCACTGTGATCGTGATCGCGCCTTCGTAACGGCGCCGCTGGTCGGGACCGAGACCGACCTGGCCGAGGGCGATCCCGGGGCGATCGAACGAGCGGTACTGGCAGACCTCAATATTGATCCGGCAGACTTCGATTTGCCCGATGAATGGGCCTCAAGCGGCACCCGACGAGCCATCTTGGTGCGGACGGAGCTTGAGACGCGTGTCGATCCCGAGGCGGTAACGTTTGATTTTACCTTACCAAGCGGGGCCTACGCCACGGTCCTCCTTCGGGAGTACCGCAAGCGTCCGACGCGGTAACACTGCGTGCGATGAGTGTTTACGTTTCCGACACAAACAGAACCCGTGGACTGTCGGCAGTGTGGCTCACCGCTTGATCGCCCCGGCGATTACTGTCTGGTGTGTCACACGACGAACGCCGACGCCGTCGTCGTTGACACCGCCCGCCGACGAACGACACTAACGATGCTGCGTGAGGAGACAATTCTCGGGCGGACGACCATCCGGACGACTCCCGAGGAGGGCGAAGACGAACTGCGTGAGTTGCGCAACTACGCTGGGCGGATCGCCGACGAACTCCACCGGAAGCGGCCCGAGGCGGTTTACGCGGCCGGCGATCGCGCCGTAATCCGCGAGCTCCGCCGGCAGTCACGGTATGAACTCCGCCGCCTCGGCGGGGATGACACGGTCGATCCGGTTGAGCGTGCGCTCGAACGTCGGGGAAGCCGGGCGCTTGATGTCGTCGAGACACCACCAGCGGAGAAACTCGGGGGGTCTCACACCACGCTCATCGGCGGGCGCGATGGCATGCAGGCCATCCGGACGGTCGCCGAACACCCACACGTCAAGAAGGTAATCCCAGGGCCGATCGACGCCGGTGGGACGGGCTCACAATCGGGGCTACGCGCGAAGGCGACTCGACCGGACGATGGGGGAAACGTCCGACTGCTGTTGCGCGATGGCTCGTCGGTGCAGGAAAACCGGGTCGTGACGACCGCACGAGACGTCGAGTCCGGCGAGTGGATCCGCGATGACCTCAACGAGGCACTCGCGGAGGCCGGCTTCCAGTAGCGGGCGGTGTCTCAAAGCGTTTATTTACACGACCCGGCTACCGGCGTGTACTATGAGTGATCAGAACGGTCGGGTCGGGAGCGCTGGACGCTTCGGGGCCCGGTATGGACGGGTCGCCCGCAGGCGCGTCGCCGACATCGAATCCGAAATGCACGCGGACCACGAGTGTCCGGACTGTGGCGCCGAGCGAGTCTCGCGGACGGGCACGGGCATCTGGGAGTGTGACCGCTGTGGCTACCGGTTCGCCGGTGGCGCATACAAGCCCGAAACACCCGCGGGCCGCACCGTCGAACGGTCCATCCGGGCGGCGCTGACCGACGAGGAGTGAACCGGACGAACCGACAGCTTTCTCAGCGTCCCGACGTAACATACGGATACGACTTCGCCTATGGGATACAAGTGCGCACGCTGTAAGCGGGAGGTCACGCTCGACGAATACGGGGGCGTCCGGTGTCCGTACTGCGGCCACCGCGTGCTCCTGAAAGAACGCAGTCCCGACGTCAAGGAAATCGACGTCAAGTGACGCGATCGGATGACACCGGACGCGACGGGGCGTCACCACCTTCGGTTCTCACGGATATTTGCGGATCCAGCACAAGCGCGTACCGTCGCACAGGCAGTCGCCCAGGAGGAAAACGCCATTGACGGAGCACGGGCCCAAACGCGGGTGTGTCACTCCGGGGCTACCGTCGAAGTGGTGATCGAGGCGACGGACGCCCGCGCGCTGCGGGCCGCCAAGCTGACGTGGCTATCCCTGGTGGCGACCGCCGAGCGAACGATGGCGGTCGCCGATGGGGAGTGAAAGCAGAGGTTTTTCCGTATGGCGCTCCACCGTCGAGGCATGCAAGGTAGTCTGCCGCCAGGCGCACAAGAAAAAGTCGAGGAACTGAAGGACCTCCAGGAGACCGCCCAAGAACTCGCCGTCCAGAAGAGCGAGGCCGAAACAGAACTCACCGACTCTCAGAACGCCCTTGAGGAACTCGAGGACATCGACGAGGACGCCACGATGTACCGCGAGGTCGGCGAGTTGCTCATCAAGACCGACTACGCGGAGGCCCGAGAAAACCTCGAAGAGAAGGTCGACGATCTTGAGATTCGCGTCGAGACACTTGAGCGCCAGGAAGAACGCATCCAAGAGCAGTTCGAGGAGCTCCAAGAGGAACTCCAGGAGATGCTCGGCGGTGGCGGCGGTGCCGGCCCGATGGGCGGCATGGGCGGCCCGGCCGGCGGCTCCTGACCGGTTATGGTCGACGACGAGACAGTGGTGTCGACCGCCGCCGAGGCGGCTGAAGACGTTATCTTCTCACGGTATCGTCGCAGCGAGATCGATGACTATGATGTGACGGTCAGTTTTGAGGAGGGAGTCCTTGAGATCGACGTGTATGTTGACGGTCCAGGTGACGACGATCAGCTCGCCGAGGACGCCGCCCTCGCCGCCCGCGGGGCGGTCGATCGGCTCTTCAATTAATGCAACAGATCGCTGGACTCTTTGTAGCTGGCAGACGAAGCCCGGATCGTGACGCGAGGGGTCGGTGCAGCCACCTGGGGGTACACAGCGCGGCCGGAGTGGACCGATCCGATCGTTCTGGCCCTTACCCAACTCGGGGCCACCTGGTGGCTACTCGGTGTATTGGCGCTCGTCTACCTCGTGTGGCCGGCGGCACGGCGACAGCTCACCGGACTGCTCGGGGTCTGGTTGGCCGGCATCGGCATCTACCGTGGGCTGAAGGCTGCCGTTGCTGTGCCCCGGCCCGCTCGGCCACCCGTTGCGATCGGCGCGCAGTGGCTCACCCCCGATAGCCTGCTCTATCAGGTGGTCGTTGCGAGCAGCGGCTATGGCTTTCCAAGCGGTCATGCAACGAACGCCACGATCGTCTATGGAGGGCTAGCGGCCATCATCGTCATCCGGACCGGATACCTCTGGCAGCCGGTCGGAGCGGCGATGAGCGTCGTCGCCATGGCCGCCCTCAGCCGGGTGGCCCTCGGAGTCCACTACATCATCGACGTGATGGCCGGCATCGGGATCGGCGCGCTCTTATTGTTCATCGTCGTGTTCGTCGGCATCTATACCGACGACCCCGCACCGACGACCGCCTTCGGCGTCGCAACAGGGACCGGCGCACTCGCGTTGGCGATCGATCTCTCGTCGGTGACCGCGGGCCTAGTACTCGTCGCCATCGTCGGCGCCGTGGTAGCCCACCTGCGCGAACAGCAACTAGAGGGATAGCGGTCCGCTCCGCGGATCGCCTCACAGCCAGTCCTGGGGCGTGGTGTCGTAGTCGACCGCGTCCGCCGCAAGGTGTTCGACAGCCGCCCACTCAAGTGACTCCTCGGAGACCTCCGCACCGTCGTACCGGAGCAACAGACCCTGTTCGTCGGGCTCGGGCTCGGAGTCCCGTCGTCTGGCGACCTCAAGGTCGCGCTCGGTGACCTCCTTGCGGATGGTCTTGAGATTCACCGGTCGTCCCCACAGCTCGAAGACGCGCTCAAGGACGCGCTTGGCCTGCTCGTGGTCGAGTTCGATCCCGTTGTACTGGTGAGCCAAGAGCAGTTCGTTGCGGTTGTTGTAGTTGCCATCCTCGACGACGATCGTTGGCTTGCCGAAGTTCGTGAACTCAAGGAGGAGCTTGCGCTTGACGTCGCCGGGGTCGTTGCTGGCCACCCGGTAGTCCTCGTTGGCCCGGGAGTACTCGTAGGTGAAATACCCCTTCTGCTCGACGAACTCCTGGGTCAGGAAGGCATCGAGGAACGTGACGTCGTTGTGACTCGCCCGGACCTCACGCATCCGGTCCCAGCCGGCGGTGTATTCGACATCGGCGATGGCCTCCTCGATGGTGCCATAGCGGTCGTCATCGAAGAGGTATCGGCCAATCCGTTCGAGTTCCTCCCGGCCGATCCGTTCGAGAACCCCCCGGTGCTGGGGTTTGACCAGCGAGTAGTGTCGACGCGCCAGTCCCTCGTAAGAGAGCACCTTCCACGGATAGGCCTCGACATCGATCGCACCCGCACGAGCCTGCTCGATCGCATCGCGGTCGACATACCGATCGGGGAGGTCGGCCACGCCATCAAGGGTGACATCGGCGAGCGCCGCCGGTGGGGCGAGCAAGTCCAGAACGCGATCGAAGTCGACGGCATCGGTGAGATTCCGCCAGGTGATACCCTCGACCCGCAGGAGCCGCTCGATGACCTCCCGACGGTTGGCGCGGTTCTCGACGTACTCCCAGAGCGCCAGCCCCAGGCTGTACGGGTTGAGCCCCCCCGACCCAAGCACCTTCGACATGTGATCAGCGTAGGTCAGGAACTCCTCGTCATCGGCAAAGTTCTCGCCGGTCATCATGATCGACTCGTGGTAGCTCGCCCACCCCTCGTTCATGACCTTCGTCATCCGCTGACCGGCGAAATAATACGCCTCCGTACGGAGGATCTCAAGAATCTCGCGTTGCCAGTCCTCGTACTCGGCGGCGCGTTCGGTCTCGGGGTCGAACTGCTTGCCGTGGTCATGGAGGTACGCCAGAACGTCCTCATGCGGGCCGGCCTCCTCGGCGGCGGTCTCCTCTGAGTCCTCGGTCTCCTCGAAGACCGCCTCGCGAATCGTCTCGTCGACATCGAGTTCCTCAAGCCGATCGAGCAGCGCCTGCTCGTCGTCGGGCAGGTCATCGTGTGACTCCTCGTCGGTGTCGATTACCCGGGTGAAGACACTGTGCTGGTTGATCGTATCGGCGATCGAGAGGACGTTGTCCATCCACCGCTCGACGGCCGACCGGTCGATCTCGGGATCGGACATGATCTCGCGGATGCGCCGGGCATGTCGCTCAAGCATGGCCGCGGCACCGTCCTCGCCCTTCGGGAAGAGGCCGAACCACTCGTTGTTCGCGAAGAAATCGGAGTGGGCCTCAACGTGGGTGATGACGGCCTTCTGGTCGGCCAGGGTGTTCGACTCCTGGAGGAAGGCGTGCGCCGGGTTGTCGTTGTTAACGATCTCGAAGGCCTTCCCGCCGAGGTACTGATCCTGCTTACGCTGGCGGTCGTACTTCATGCCCCAGCGCCAGTGGGGATACCGGTCCTGAAAGCCCTCGTAGGCGATCAGCTCGTTCATCTCGTCATAATCGACGATCCAGTAGTTCACCGGATAGGGATCAAGCCCGAGGCGCTCGGCAAGGTTGCGGGCCTCCCTGACGGGGGCTTCGAGGCGATCGGCTTCGCGACGTGCGCGGTAGCGGTCAAAACTGCTCATGGGTTGGTGGTGATAATCATCGTCCGAGGCGGTCTGAGAGGCGCCGCGTCGAGGCGGTGGTGTTTTCGGAGGGGTCCGTCTCGGCGTCTGTCGAGAGGATGTACTCGATGGCGTCGGTCACATCCTCGGCGGCGTTGACATACGCCACAGCGACATCATCTTCGCCGGCAAAGTGCGCCTCAAGCTCCTCGGCGTGTGTGGCGTTGGCCGTCGGCCCGTCGGGCTGGGTCTCGACGTAGGCGTGGAGGTTGGCGTCGATCTCTTCCATTAGCGGGATCACCCGCTGTTCGGTGTCGTTCCCGGAGTTCTCGCTGTCGCCAGCGGCGAAGACATACCGGTTCCACTCGCTGAAGGGGTACTCCTCAAGGGCCTCCTTTGCGAGCTCGTAGGCCGCCGAGATCCGGGTGCCACCACCCGAGCGGATGCCGAAGAAGGACTCCCGGTCGACCTCCCAGGCCTCGGCGTCGTGGGCAATGTAGACGAACTCGGCGTTGTCGTATTTGCCCTGGAGGTACCAGTCCAGCGGGGTGAATGTCCGCTCGACAAGCTCGCGCTTGGTCTGGCGCATGCTCCCGGAGACATCCCGGATGTTGACGACGACGACGTTCTTCTCGGGCGTCGTCGTGGTCTCGGGGTGACGGTAGCGCTCGTCCTCGCGACGGAAGGGAATCTGATCGATGCCCTCCCGGCGAATGCGCTCGCTGGTCGGCGTGCGTTCGACGGACGCCTCGACATCCGCAATCGAGTCATACCGGGTACGTTCCGCATCCGATAGACCGGCGTGGGCGTCCTCAAGCCACGCCAGCGACACGGGGATCCGCTCCTCACGAGCCCACTCGAAGGCTTCCTGGGGGCCCCACCCGTCGATCTTGAGAACGGCCTCGAGGAATGTCTCGTCAAACTCGGTGGCAAGTTTCCGCTTGAGTCCCTCGGTGAACATCGTCTCGAAATCGAGCGTCGAATCCGGCCCACTCCGGGTGAGGTCGGTATAGGGGCCCTCGGTCTCCTCGACGATCGCCTTGCCCTTCGGCTCAAGATCGAGCCCGAGTTCCTCATCGAGTTCCTCGGCGAACTCCTCGGGGTCCATCTCGTAGTACTCGTGCTCGGCCCCCTCCTCGCCCGGATCGCCGGCTTCCTCACCGTCCTGATCGTCGGGAGCGACCGGCGTCCCCTCCTCGGGGTCACCGTCGCCGGGAGCCGCCCCGACACCCCCCCGGTCGCGCTGGTCGTATTCGAACTCCGGGAGATCGACGATCTTGATCGGAATCTGGACCGTCTGATCGTTCGCACTGAGATCGCCGTAGGTGATGAACTCGGCGAGGTCCTGACGGCGCTGTTCACCGACATCGCGGAACCGCTCAAGGTCGTCTTTTAGTCCCATTTGTAGCTCACTTCTGCCATGACATGACGGCTGGTTAGTTCGGCCGAGGCCGGACTGTACCCGAACTCCTCGACGAGTACGTCGATCGTCCGCGATTTTACCGCCGCCGTCTCGGTGTTCGCCGGCGGGTCGTCCCACTGGTCGGGATCGAGATCCGCGTAGATCCGCCTGACATCGTCCCAGTCGTCGGAGGCGAGGACGGCCTCAATCACGGGGATCTCGGTAAGATCGACATCCGCGACCGCGAAGTCCTCGCCGCGTTGCTCCCAGGCGTGGCGGTTCAACGCGGTGATGACCTGCTCGTTGCGGAACCGCTTGACCACCCGTTTTGGCGTCGAGCCGCGGTAATCGGACTCCTCAAACCGGCCGAGGTGCTCGACCTCGAAGACCTTCATCGTCAGGGGGTCCGGGCCGATGCGTTCGCCACGGTCGTTCTCAAGGACCTCGTCGGTCGCCCAGGCGTAGACGTGCTCGACGTACTCCTCGATGAGCTCCTCGTCAACGTCGTGATCGTACATGATGGCGTCGATGACATCCGCGGACTGTCGATCAAAGATCCGGGTCTTGACCGCCGCCACGCGAGACTCGAAGGCCGACCGTTCGGCATTCGAGAACACCGGCGCGTCGAACAACGATTCTACCATCGCGTTGAGCACGTCCCGCGGCATAATCACGTCCTCGACGGGGTACTCCGGGTGCGAGCGGTCGCGCGTGCCCTGGAGCAGATCGGCGAGGACATCCCGGGTGAAGGTCACGGGGATGCCCTGGCGCCCGTCGGACTGGTCCTCGAAGGCAATATCATCGGCCGTGATCCGATCGTCGCCGTCTTGGATGTATCCGCGATCGAACAGCAGCGCCTTGTCAACGAGATCCATCTCGGCTGGCAGGTCATCATCGAGTCGCGACACCACATCATAGAGAGCAGCCGCCTCAAGGGTGTGCGGGGCCAGTTCGCGCTCGTGGGTAACGGGCGTGTCAGCGGTCTCAGACCGCACATCGACGTGTAACGGCGCCCGGATGCGCTCGTCGAGCGCGTCGTAGTCCGAAGCCTCCCACACCGTCGTCTCGCCGGCGAGTTCGCGCCGCAGCAGCTGTGTCTCAAGGCTGAGGTTCGTCAGATACGAGATGTCGTGGCGGTCAAGCCGACGCTTGAGCGCCTTCAACGGGTCGGCGTCCTCGCGGTCGGCGTGCTGGTTGAGCGTCGCCTCAAGATCCGGATTCGAGATGACGATCAGTTGCGTGTCGATTGCCAGCTCGATCCCGGTGTCGAGTTTGACCCGACCCTCATCGGGAACATTCAGCAGCTTCCGGAGCAGATCGGCGTGCTGGGCGGCATCCTCGATGACGGTCAGGACACCGTTGCCCTGTGAGAGCACCCCATCGTAACTGAACGCCCGGGGGTCCTTCTGGCCGCGCGAGTCGAGTTCGCCGAAGAGCCCGGGCATCCATCCACCGACCAAACGTTCGGTCGGCGTTCCCTCGTCCTCGGCGTGGAGGACGCCGATGCCCTGGCCGATATCGACGATGTAGTTTTTTACGCGGAGGTGCTGGGGGTCGGTGATCGCCGAGAACAACTCGGTGACCCCCTCCCGGCGGTACTGGTCCTCAAGGTAGTCGTAGGCCTCCTGGGAAAATGGATCAAGACTCGGGCCGGCAACGAGGGGAACGACCCCATCGCGGCGATCGTTCAGCTCGGCCAGCAGGTCCTCCCGGACGGGGTCAGGCAGCACGGCCGTCGGACGGGTCTGGACCGGGCTGACGTGCCAGTCGTCCTCGTCGGTCGGCGCGTTGTCGCCGTAGCTGAGGCCCCGGCTGCCGTCGGTCCCGCCGACGTTCCACTCGATGGTGTATCGTCGGCCCGCCTCGGTCTTTGAGTACTCTCGAAGCCCGTTGATCAGACACCGCTTGAGTTCGGACTTACCGGTCGCCGTCGGTCCGGCGAACCAGATCATCTTCTCGCCTTTCCCGCGTCCGGCGGCGATTGATCGAAGGTCCTCAACGAAGCCGTTGAGCGTCTCGGTATTGCCGAGAACGGCGTGTTCGCCGTCGTTGTGCGGATCGTCAAAGAACCGGTAGCGCTGTTTGTCCTCCCCCTCCTCAACGACGGTCCGCGTGCCGGCCGCCTCGATGGCGTCCAGCAGGTACTTTGCGGCGTGAGCGGCACGGTCAGGGTGCGCAAGCAGGGTCTCGACGTACTCGGCGAGGCCCATCGGCTCGTCGTAGGCGGCAGCAAGGGCTTCGTCCCCGGCCTCAACGATAGCGTCCCCCGTCGACGGTTCGTCACTCCCGTGGCGGCCTGGCGGCATTATTCGAGTTCCTCACGGGCGACCTCGGCACCCGCAAATTCGAGGACCTCGCTCGCGCCGGACTCGGAGTACCCAAGCTCGATCAGCGCGTCGATCCACTGGCTGTGCTCTTCCTCGGCGACCTCGCCTGCGGAGACCAGCGCGGAGAAGTTGATGTTGTGCTTCTTGTCCTCCCAGAGCTTGCGTTCAAGCGCCCGGCGGAGTCGCTCGTTGTCGGTCGGATCGAAGGCTTCACCCTCCCGCGCCCGACGTGACACCCAGTTCGAGACCTCCTGGCGGAAGTCGTCCTTGCGGTTTTCGGGGATCTCAAGTTGCTCCTCGACTGCCCGAAGGAAGGTCTCATCGGGCTCCTGCTCGGTGCCGGTGAGCTCGTCCTCGACGGTGTCGTCGTCGATGTAGGCCATGACGTGGTCCATGTACTTCTCGCCCTGCCGGCGGATCTCGTCGACATCGTACGCCAGGGCGTGGCGAACGTCCTCGATGGCCCGCTCCTTGTACTCCTCGCGGACGGTCTCAAGGTACCGGTAGTACTCCTCGAAGCGGTCCTCTGGGATCGAGCCGTGGTGTTCGAGGTTCTCCTCGAAGAAGTTGAAGACGATCAGCGGCGAGAGATACGCCCGGTCGCGGTGTTTCGAGTTCATGATCGCCTCGGCGATCTCGTCGCCGATGAACCGCGAGGAGACGCCGGTCATGCCCTCGCCAATCTCGGCGGTCTCGGCGGCCGTCTCCCGGAGCTTCTTGACGTCAACGTCCTCGATGGCGTCGGACTCGCCGTTGTAGGCCTTGGCCTTCGAGAGGAGATCAACGGTGTCGAGTTCGGGCTCCTCGATGCGAGTGAGCACGCCGAAGAGGCCGGCCATCTCAAGCGTGTGTGGCTCGACATGAATGTCCGGCACATCGGCGTTCGAGAGCATCTTCTCGTAGATCTTGGCCTCGTCCTCGTAGGCCAGGACGTACGGGAAGTCGATCCGCTTGGTCCGGTCGTTGAACGCCTCCATCTTCTCGTCGCCCTTCTTGTCCTTGTACTCGGGCATGTTCGTCCGCCCGACGATCACCTGGTCGATGTCGATCCGGGGGTTGTTCTTGGGCTTGATCGTCTGCTCCTGGGTGGCGTGCAGAAAGTCATAGAGGAACTCCCGCTGAAGCTTGAGCAGCTCCTCGCCGCTGAAGATGCCACGGTTGGCATTACAGAACGCCCCCGAGAAATCAAAGGCCCGTGGGTCTGACTCGCCGTAGACCGCGAGCTTGCTGTAGTTGACGTCCCCCGTGAGCTCGGTTTCGTCCTGGTTTTTCTTGTCCTTGGGCTCGAAGGTCTCAAGCGCGCGGCGCTTGTTTTCGTCGGCCACCAGGCGGACGATCTCGATGTGGTTGTCGAGGACGGCCTTGAGGTCGTCGTCGTAGTGGGCCAACAGCCGGTCCATGTAAAAGGCCGACTCGGGATCAAGCGCCTGCTGGTTCCGGATGGTGTAGGGCGCATCAAGCGCGTCATTAACATCCTCAAGGACGCGCTCGCGCTGTTCGGGCGGCAACAACACCAGTGGGTCCTGGTTCATCGGCGAGCGCACGACGTCGTCGGCTGGGTCCTGATCGGGGATGATCTCACGAAGTCCTGTCCACCGGAAGGTGTACATCCGGCCGGCCTCCCGGTTGGTGTAGTCCTCGAAGTACCGCCGGAGCTGGGCGTCAAAGGCGGACTTCCCGGAGCCGACGGGGCCGAGCAACAGCAGGATGCGGCGCTCGGGGCCGAGTCCGCGGGCACCGCTTTTGACCTTGTTGACGAACTCGTGGATGGCCTCGTGGATGACCCGTCCGTAGAACCGGTTCTCGCCGTCATGCAACGGATCCTCGGAGGCGAGTTTGTACTCGACGAGACCGCGTTCCTCGTCGTACTCGGTTCCGTAGTAATCGAACATGTCGGCGACGCGCTGATTGGCGTTGCGAGCGATTCCAGGGGCCGATCGGACCTCCGAGAGATACCAGTCGTAGTCGTGGGTCTCGCGGAGGTCGGAGGGAATTGAGGCCTGATACTCCTGACTGAGCGTCTCAAGCGTGGTGTCGTTGGTCATCGTTTGGCTGTCGGAATAGACCGTGGGTCATGGTGACATGGCACACATGCCGGCGCGTGGGTCACCCGCACACAGACGGTCAAGCCGTCGGGGGCGGGGACCGGATGGATCGTCCCGACGATAGTCCATGTATACCATGGGAGGGGACCACTTAACGTTTCTCCCAAAAGCTATATAGGAAAAGTAGTTCCCGGTATAAATCCCAGGTATTTCTTGGCGCACGTTGTGCCGGGGCGACACTCCCGGCAGAACCCCTCGGGTTCGATGCTTATACACGGGAGGCTCGTATTGTGCGTCATAGAACCATGGTTGAGCACACCCCAATCGCGCACGACGACGTACGCGAGGTTGACGCGGACCTCGCCGATCTCCTCGAAGACGAGATCGAGCGTCAGAACGACGAACTCCACCTCATCGCCTCCGAGAACCACGTTAGTGAGGCGGTCCTAGACGCTCAGAGCAGCGTGCTGACGAACAAGTACGCAGAGGGATACCCCGGCGAGCGGTACTACGGTGGCTGCCGATACGCCGACGAGGTCGAACAGCGCGCCATCGACTACGCGAAGGAGCTCTGGGGCGCCGAACACGTCAATGTCCAGCCCCACTCGGGTACACAGGCCAACATGGGGGTCTATCTGGGCATGCTTGAACCCGGCGACAAGATCCTCTCGTTGAAGCTTGAGCACGGCGGACACCTCTCACACGGCCACCAGGTCAACTTTGCCGGCCAGTTCTACGAGGTCGAACACTACGAGGTCGACCCCGAGACCGGCTACATCGACTACGAGGGACTCCACGACCACGCCGAGGCGTTCGACCCGGACATCATCGTCTCGGGGTACTCCGCGTACCCGCGCGAGGTCGAGTGGGAGCGCATTCAGGAGGTTGCCGAGGCAGTTGATGCCTACCATCTCGCCGATATCGCGCACATCACCGGCCTGGTCGCCGCCGGCGTTCACCAGTCGCCCGTTGGCGTCGCCGACTTCGTGACCGGGTCGACACACAAGACCATCCGGGCGGGCCGCGGTGGCATCATCATGTGTGATGAGGAACACGCCGACGCCATCGACAACGCCGTGTTCCCCGGCGCCCAGGGCGGGCCCCTACTGCACAACATCGCCGGCAAGGCCGTCGGCTTCAAGGAGGCCCTCCAGCCGGCCTTCGAGGAGTACGCCCAGCAGGTGATCGACAACGCTGCCGCGCTCGGCGACCAGCTCCAAGAACGCGGCATCGAACTCGTCTCTGGAGGAACCGATAACCACCTTGTACTCGCCGATCTGCGTGAGTCACACCCCGACGTCAGCGGAGGCGACGCCGAGACGGCTCTCGAAGAGGCCGGACTGGTGCTCAACGGCAACACCGTTCCCGGCGAGACGCGCACGCCATTCGATCCGAGTGGCATCCGTGTTGGCACGCCGGCGATCACGACCCGCGGCTTCGATGAGGACGCCTGTCGAACGGTGGCCGACCTGATCGTCGATGTCCTTGATGCGATCGCCGACGGCACCGAGGACACCGTCATCCCGGAGGTCCGCGAGGAGGTCGACGCCCTCTGCGAGGAGTTCCCGCTGTACAACCTCGAACAAAAGGTCGTCGCCGACGGCGGACACTAGCTGCTCCGACGAAGGATCCACCGTCGAGGGAGGCGACGCGGCAACGAGCGTCGGTCCGCCAATCTTTATGTGATGGGGGGTGGTGGATCCGGCCACCTATGACGACTGTTATCGATGGGACCGCTGTTGCCCAGGATATTCGGACACAGCTGACTGACGCAATCGGCGAACTCGAAGCCGAGGGCGTCACGCCGACGCTCGCGACGGTGTTGATGAGCGACGATCCGGCGGCGGAGACGTACGTCTCGATGAAACAGGACGACTGCGAGGAGGTCGGGATCGAGACGCGCGACCCCGAGATCGACGCCGAGGATACCGCCGAGGATCTCTATACCCTGATTGATGACCTCAACGAGGATCCCGATGTCAACGGGATTCTCGTCCAACTGCCACTGCCCGAGCACGTCGACAAGCAGTCCGTTATCGAGCAGATCGCTCCCGAGAAGGACGTTGACGGATTCCACCCCGAGAACGTCGGCCGCCTTGTCGGCGGCAACGCCCGGTTCAAGCCGTGTACGCCCCACGGCATCCAGAAGCTGCTTGAAGCCGAGGATATCGATCCGGAGGGCAAACACGCCGTCATTGTGGGCCGATCAAACATCGTCGGAAAGCCAATGGCCAACCTCTTCATCCAGCGTGATGCCGGTGGAAACGCCACCACCACGATCTGTCACTCCCGGACGCAGAATCTTGAGGCACACGTCCGTGACGCCGACATCCTCGTGGCAGCCGCCGGGGTTCCCGAGTTTATCGACGGCTCGATGATCGGTGAGGACGCTGTCGTCATCGACGTCGGGGTCAACAGCGTCGAGCGCGACGGCGAAGAGATGCTCGTGGGGGATGTCGAGTACGAGAGCGCCAAAGAACAGGCGGCAGCGATCACGCCGGTGCCCGGTGGAGTCGGACCCATGACCCGCGCCATGCTATTGTACAACACCGTCAAGGCGGCCGGCCTCCAGCACGACATTGATGTGACACTCCCGTGAGGACAGGCGAAACCTCTCGGATCCGACGCATTTATTACGCAGTGTGTAAATCTTCCTGGTGACGCTTCGCTTGGAGGGCCGAAGCGTCAGCGGGGACCGATTCGGCAAAGCGGGCATTTGCCCGCTCCTGCCGTCTTTTCGCTTCGTATACAGAAACGCAGGCGATAGCGTCGTGTGTGCTCAGAACTGATAGCGACGATCGTCGTTTTGTTGGGCCTGTGGGAACGCTCCAGCGCCGGTCATCTCGTCGTATGTCATCCCGGAAAGATACTCATCATACGTTACGTCGTAGGTGCTCCGGAGGTGGAAGTCAAGTTGTCCGGTGTCGACCGTCGTCTGGAAGAACAGGTGAAGGGCCCGTTCAAGGACATCCTCGGGGTCATCGTCAAGCGCGGTCGTGAGCATCGTTAGTTCGCGACGGCTGTCCTCATCGAGCTCAAGCGCGACCTCTGTCGGCAGATCCGTGTAGGCCGCTTCGATATCGTCGGTTAGGTCGTCAAGTCCCATGGGTGTCGGAAACGCCGCCGCGGGCAAACCCCTTTCGGGCATGGCCAACCACAGCACCGAAGACCGCTTGGCCCGACATAATGGTCATGGACAGCGGCGAGGATCCAGCGTCGAGTGCGACCGACCTGACCCGGCTGCAGGCGGCGCTGTTGTCGTGGTACGAGACAAACCACCGGACGTTCCCCTGGCGGGAGACAACCGACGCGTACCCCATTCTGGTTTCGGAGGTGATGAGCCAGCAGACCCAACTTGACCGGGTCGAAGACGCCTGGCGGGCGTTTCTCGATCGCTGGCCGTCAACCGCCGCGCTGGCGGCAGCGGATCTCGCCGATGTGGTCGCGTTCTGGACCGATCACCGGCTGGGCTATAACAACCGGGCACGGTACCTCCACGAGGCAGCGACCATGGTCGAGACCGATTACGACGGGGTCGTCCCATCGGACCCGGCGGAACTGCAGGAACTGCCAGGTGTTGGGCCGTACACCGCCAACGCGGTCGCGAGTTTTGCGTTCAACAACGGCGGACCGGTGGTCGACACGAACGTCAAGCGCGTCCTCTATCGACTTCGCGAGGACCTCCGCGAAGAGGAACAACCGGACTTCGAGGCGGCCGCCGCGGCCGTGTTTCCAGCAGACCGATCACGGACCTGGAACAACGCCATCATGGAACTCGGCGGCGTGGTCTGTCAGAAGACTCCACGGTGTGACGAGGCGGGCTGTCCCTGGCGGGAGTGGTGTCACGCCTACCAGACGGGCGATTTTACCGCACCTGACGTGCCGACCCAACCCGACTTCGAGGGATCACGTCGGCAGTTCCGCGGTCGGGTGCTCGCGGCACTCCGGGAGCACGGCCCACTCGCACTCGACCGGCTTGGCCCCCGCGTTCGTGTGGATTATGCCCCCGAAAGCACCGGCGAGGGCAGCCGCGAGTGGCTCGTAGACCTCATCGAAGATCTGGCCGCGGATGGGCTCGTGACCGTCGAGGACGAGACAGTTCGACTGCGACGCTGAGTTGATGACAGTGTATACTTTTACTCTGAGACCGATCAATCGGCATGGCCGATACGCACGTCGTCGGGATCGCCGGGAGTCTACAGGCGGGACAGGCCGAGTGCCTCGGGGCTTGCCCCCGAGGATGAAGGCCGTACGCTCAAGTGAACAAACCCCCAGTATTGAAGTATATCCAAAATATATACACATGCATGGTGGATCGATTTGAAATCGACGGCGAAGAAGTCCTCGACGGTGAGGTCAAAGAGTTCGGGAATAGTGCCCACGTCACCGTCCCGAAACGCTGGCGTGGGGCCGACGTGAAAGTCGTTCGTACCTCAGAACCTACCCCCACCGATCAAGAATGACGCAGACACAGGCTCTCACCAAGACGCTCGTGTTTCCGCTTGACCTACAGAGTGGCACCGAGAGCCTGCTTCACGACGCCCGCTTGGAGTGTCGCCGCGTGTTCAACGAGGTACTGCGCCTCAACTACGAGGGATGGGACTGGAACGAGATTGAAGATGTTGTCGAGCAGAACGCCGACCTCGTGCAAAACACCGCACAGCGTATCATCGACAGAGCCTTCGACGCACTCAACAACTACTACGATAACGACGACTGGGGCCGACCGTGGTATAAACACGAGCCGTTTCCGCTGCGGATGAACTACGGCGAAGGCTACAACCTCTTTCTCGAAGACGAAACCGTACGGTTCCGTATTTCAGCGAAACCGTACACCCACGTCAACGGGAAGCTTCGTGGTACGCAAGACCAGTTCGACCTGCTCAGGCAGGCGATGAAAAACAATGACTGGCACGTTGGTACTGCCGAAGCACTCTGCCGAAACGGACGCGAAGAATTGCACGTCACCGTCACGAACGAGACGGCCAAAGTCGGGGTGAAATCAGCCGCAGAAACGGTTGTCGGCGTCGATATTAACGAAGACTGCGTTGCACTGGCAGCCCTCACCGAGAGCGGAATCGAAGATTCGATCGTTATCGACTATCCAGAAATCAAGGAAGAACGACACCGGTATTTCACGATGCGGAAACGGATGCAGGAAGCCGGACAGACCGCGTTTAACGACGTATTCCGCGACAAGGAACAACGGTTCGTTCACGACCAGCTCCACACGGTGTCACGGCGCGTAGTCGAGTGGGTTCAACGGTTCGATAGTCCCGTGATTGTCTTTGAAGACCTCAAAGGCATGAGAGACGACATTGCGTATGGGACGCGTATGAACCGCCGTCTGCACTCGCTTCCGTTCGCCAAACTTCGGGAGTTCATCACGTACAAAGCCGCATGGCGCGGCATTCCGTCTGATGACGTTGCCCCGGAGTACACCAGCCAACAGTGTCCGGTCTGTGGACACACGGAACGGGGGAACCGTCACAAGAAGCGATTCAAGTGCTGTGAGTGCGAACATCAAGACCACGCCGACCGTGGTGCTGGTGTCAGTGTCGCCCAGAAATGGTTGCAAACCCAAGAGGACAGAAATGTGCCTGCTCTCAACACACTCCCGCAGGTGCGGAAATGGGAGTTGCGACGGCAGGCATCGGGGCCTGTGGACGGCCCGACCGTGGCCTCTGATACCGCTCAAGGGCACCAGACCGATGGTATCCGAGGTGTGTCCGACCAATCCACGGGAAGAAGCTCCGGGGCTTGACCCCGGAGCAGTTCACGACGGCGACCAGCCCGAGGCAGGCGACGCTCCGGCGTTAACCGCCCGCGTGCGTGCCGCCGACGCGATCATGCTTGGAACACCGGTATACCACGGGTCATACGCCTCGACGCTCAAGACAGCGCTTGATTACTGCGGGTTCGATGAGTTCGAGGAGACGACCGTCGGGCTGTTGGCAGTCGCCGGCGGGGGCTTCCCTGGCGCCGCACTCGAGCACCTTCGATCGGTCTGTCGGACGCTCAACGCGTGGGTGCTTCCGCATCAGGTTGCGATCCCCAACGTTCGATCCGTTGTTGAGTCGGGGACCATCACCGATGATGACCTCGCCGAGCGTACGCGCGAGCTCGGACGGCAGGTGGTCCAGTACGCCGATATCAGCCCGGATCCGGCCGCCTCCAGGAGGCGATCCACCACCGACACGAACCGTTAGGCGCACAACCGTTTTGCCATCACGGCCCCATTCAGGACCATGGCGTTCGCCCGGCACGCAACCGGCCCCACGGCCGACCTGCGTGCCCTCCTCTCACAGGTCCATCCGGTATTCATGTTGCCGCCAGTCGCCGCGTCGCTATTCGGCGCGGTAACGGCAGTGGGGGCCGCGTGGGACCTCAGCGTCGCTGCCGGTCACGTCATAGCGGTGTTTCTCGCGGTGTATACCGCTCACCTAAAAGACGGATACGTCGACTTCTACGTGCGCGGGGAGGATGATGATCACCCGCTGACGCGACGGGGCATATGGATCGCCATCGGCGGTGCTGCCCTTGGGTTCGGTGGCTGTCTCCTGCTCCTTGGAATATGGGGCGGGCTTGGAGCGGTCGCGATCACGGCCCCGTTGTGGGCGATCGGCTTTCTCCACGCCCCACAGTTCGACACCCATCCCGTGACGACGACGCTCGGGTATCCCCTTGGCATCGCACTCGCCATCCTCGGTGGCCACTACGTCCAGGCCGGGACGCTTTCGGTCGGTGTTGTGGGGTTCGCGACGGTCTTCGTGCTCGTGCTCACCGGGGTGAAGATCATCGACGACGAGCAGGACTATGCGTACGACCGATCGATTGAGAAGCGGACCGTCTCGGTGGTGCTCGGTCGACGACCTGCTCGTCGCCTTGCGATGGGACTATTCGGGGCCGGATTAGGCCTGTTGCTCGTCGGAGGGATCGTCGGGCCGTTTCCACCGGCCGTTCCCGTTGCGGCGGTGGTCTTCGGACTGGTTGCGGCACTCGCGCTTCGGCGGCCACCGACAGTCGCGACGATGCTGCTTGTTCGTGGCGCCTACCTGTTTCTGGCCGTGTTGGTTGCCGTTGTCTGGCTTCGGCCGCTGTCCTAGCTCCGCCAGTAGGCCGGCGACAGCAACACCAGCACAGGGAAGATTTCGATCCGGCCGATCCACATGGCGATCACCATCGCGATTTTGGTCGTTGTCGGGAACACATCGTAGGTGCCAAACGGCCCGGCCGGACCGAACGCCGGACCGATGTTGAGAAACGTTGACGCCGCCGCCCCAAGAGCATCAAAGGCGGTGATCGAGAGATCCGCTCGGGCACCGTCAACCGCGATGACTGTCGTGGTCACAACAACGCCGATAATGGCCAACAGGACGTACCCGTAGATGTCACGAATGGCCGTCTCGTCAACGGGATCGCCAGCGATTCGCACCGGTCGGATAGCCTCCGGGTGGACAGCCGTGAATAGATCACGGCGGAAGGACTTGAGAATCATCAGCCATCGCAGGGACTTGATCGAACAGGTCGTCGAACCGGCCATCCCTCCGAGGAACATTCCCACGAACAGGAAAAACTGCGCGAAGGCCGTCCACTCGGTGTAATCGGCGTTGGCATAGCCTGTCGTGGTGACAATCGAGACGACATTGAACAGGCCATGCCGGATCGTTGCCTCAATCGAGTCGGTCGGACCGGCGAGAAACAGGATCACAACGACGAGGCCGGCAAGTACGCCGATCGACCCGAGGTAAAACCTGAGTTCTTCGCTTTTTCGCAGGCGGCCGAACCGACCGCGTAGAAGAAAATACAGCAATACGAAGTTTGTCGAGCCAAGCGTCATGAAAACCATCAGCGCGTACTGCGCGGCTGGAGCGAAGGCCGCCGCGCTCAGTGGCTCCGGAGAGAATCCCGCCGTTCCAACGCTTGTGAAGGCGTGTGCAATGGCATTATAGAGTGTCATCTCGGGGGCGATTCCACTCGCCCCGAGGCCGTAGAGGACAACAATCGCCAAGAGCGTGAGCCCGAGATACAGCGATCCGATCAGTCGAGCGGTATCGGCGATGTGAGGGGTCAACCGGTCGGTGTGCTCGCGGGCTCGTGACTCGGTCTCCATGAGTTGGGCGCCACCGACGGAGAGTCGCGAGAGAATGGCGACGGCAAGCACAAGGATCCCGAGGCCGCCCAGCCACTGGATGAGCTGGCGCCACATCATGATCGACCGGGGGTACTCGAAGGTCCGGAGAATGGTAGCGCCGGTGGTCGTCAGCCCGCTCATCGACTCGAAGAGGGCATTGACGGGCTGAGAGAGCGGACCGGCGTCAGCGATGATAAATGGGATGGCCCCGACGATCGCGACCGACAGCCATGCGAGGGCGACTAAGAGAAACGCCTCGCGTGACCGGAGATCCTCGTCGCTGTCGAGACGGGTTAGTCCCGTTCCGATACCGAGGGTGATAGCGATCGTGACGACGAAGGGGATCGTCGATTCACCGTAGTAGATGGCGAGGAGCAACGGAAACAGTAGTGGGATGGCGAGGTACTGCAAAACGAGCCCGTTGAACGCCAGGCTCCGGCGCCAGGCAACGCGCACGCTCATGGATCTCCTACATTCCGTATCAGACTCACTCGCCACCCGATCACGGCCGGGGTTTCTGTGGGGAGGGTCCTGAGCGTTTCGACCCCGCGACGGCAGGTCTATTGGTCTGCCACCCAAATAATCGATTGATGGCTGTCACCGGTATCTACGCCTGTCCGGTCGAGGGGGTCGACCGCCCCCTCCAGATCGGCGTCGCAAGCGGGAAGCTCATCAGCGTCGAGTTTCCGGAGACGCCGGCGGCGGACGCGACCGAGACACACGCCCTACTTGATCGGTTCATAGCGTACTTCGAGGGAGCGGAGGACGACTTTCGGGATGTCGAGATCGGGCTGACCGTCCCGACGGATCACCGGACCGTTCTTGAGACCCTCCGGAAGGTTCCCTACGGCCAGTCGGTGACCGTCGAGCGACTCACGACGATGACACCCGGCTTGGATGCCGAGGAGACGGTCGACCAGGAGACCGTCCGAACAGCACTCCAGGAGAATCCCCTACCCATCGTCTGTCCGGGCCACCGCGTCCGCGATGGCCCATCGGCGGCGCCCGCGTCGGTAACGGCGCGGCTCCGCCAGATCGAGGACCTCCCCTGACGATTGTCGAGTCCCGTCAAGATGAGGTGAAGATTTATTATGATGTGTGAGAGATAATCACACGGTCAGGGAATGAGACAGTCGGACCCGGAACTCACCGAACGGGCGAAATCGATCTTCGACCAGCTCGGATACACCGTCATCGAAGAGGGCGGTGATGTTCGAGCAGAGCGTGACTGGAAGGTCGTCTACGTGACACCAATGCGGACAGGCGACCGAGTACCGGAGGCCGGACCGCTCCGGTGTTTTGTCACGCCACAGTCGAAGGTCAGACCACTCCGGCAGCAACTCCGCGAGCACGATCCTGATTACGAGTGGGCCATCATCGGCGTCGACGGCGACGACTACGAGGTCGCCCGTGCACCACCGGGACCGGAACGGCCGCCCGAATCAGCCTCCTAAAGCAATCGTATTCGCGACAACTGCTAAGCACGCCAGGAAACGCTTTCATCCGCCCGGCACACAGTCCGGGCATGGAGGTTATCGTCAACGCGGCGGTCAGTCTCGACGGCAAACTCTCCTCGCGTCGCCGCGAACAAATCGAAATCAGCGGGCCGGCCGACTTCGACCGCGTCGACCGCCTCCGCGAGCAGTGTGACGGGATTCTCGTCGGTGTCGGAACCGTCCTCGCCGACGATCCGCACCTGGAGGCCCCAGGAGAAGCCCCCACCGCACGCGTCGTTGCCGACTCAACCGGACGGACGCCGCTTGACGCGCGGATTCTCAACGATACGGCGCCGACATATCTCCTCGTCTCAACGGCCATCGATGCAGATCGCCGTGCCGCACTCGCCGAACGGGGCGTGACGCTCATCACCGCCGGTACGGAGCGTGTCGACCTATCGGCGGCACTCGACGCACTGTCAGCCGAAGGGATTGATCGACTGCTCGTTGAGGGGGGCGGCGAGTTGCTCTTCTCGCTGTTCGAAGCGGAGCTGGTCGATACGGTATCGGTGTATATCGGACCGATGCTCATCGGTGGACGCGACGCACCGACGCTCGCCGACGGCGAGGGGTTCGTCGAGTCGTTCCCGCGGGCCACCCTCGAGTCGGTCGAGCGACTCGATGAGGGCGTACTGTTGCGGTGGACGTTATAAGCCGTCACACAACGTTTTTGTGGACCCGCGGCGGACCGATTACATGGCGAATCACGTATCCGGCGCCGGATCGGGCGACACGCCGTTTTCGAAGAAATTGGACGTTCCAGAGGCGCTAACCTTCGACGACGTCTTACTCCGACCACAGCGCAGTGCGATCGAACCCGACGAGGCTGATCTCTCCTCGCGGGTCACACAGAACGTCGAGTTAAACGTGCCGGTGCTGTCGGCCGCGATGGATACCGTTACCGAGGCGGAGATGGCCATCGCAATGGCCCGCGAGGGAGGGCTCGGGGTGCTACACCGCAACCGGGATATCGACTGGACCGTCGAGGCGATCGAGAAGGTCAAACGGGCCGACGATCTCGTGATCGACCGCGAAGATGTCGTGACAGCCAGTCCGGATCAGTCGGTTCGGGCGGTCGACGCGATGATGAACCAGGAGGGCATCGGCGGCGCCCCGGTCGTCGATGAGGAGGACCGGGTTCTCGGCATCATCTCCGGAACGGACGTCCGGCCCCACCTCGAAGTTGGCGAGTCCGATCCCGTCGAGGCGGCAATGACCGACGAGGTCATCACCGCTCCCCAGGACGTCACCCCGCGGGAGGCCTTCGAGTTGATGTACGACCACAAGATTGAGCGCGTGCCGGTCGTCGACGAGTCCGACCGCCTAATCGGACTGGTGACCATGGAACGCGTCCTTGAACGCGAGGAATATGGCCAGGCGATCCGTGATGACCAGGGCCGACTCCGGGTAGGAGCCGCGGTGGGACCGTTCGAGGTCGAGCGGGCGACCCGCGCCGACGAGGCGGGGGTCGACGTGCTGTTCATCGACTGTGCACACGCCCACAACGAGAACGTCATCGAGAGCGCCAAGGACATCACCGCAAGCGTCGACGCGGACGTTGTCGTCGGGAACATCGGCACACGCGAGGCCGCCGCCGACATGGTCGACTTCGCCGATGGGCTCAAGGTTGGGATCGGGCCCGGATCGATCTGCACCACGCGCGTCGTCACCGGGGCGGGAATGCCCCAGATCACCGCTGTCGCCCAGGTGGCCGACGTAGCCGCCGAGCACGACGTACCGGTGATCGCCGATGGCGGGATCCGCTACTCCGGTGACGCAATCAAGGCGATCGCTGCCGGCGCCGACGCGGTGATGCTCGGCTCATACCTCGCAGGAACGGACGAGGCACCCGGTCGGGTGGTGACGATGAACGGCAAGAAGTACAAACAGTACCGAGGGATGGGCTCTGTCGGGGCAATGAAGTCCGGCGAAGGTGACGAGAACCGGTATCTCAAGGACATCTCCGACGACGAGGAGTTCGTTCCTGAAGGCGTCGAAGCGGCTACCCCCTACAAGGGAAGCCTATCGAGCGAGCTTCACCAGCTCACCGGCGGGATGCAGTCGGGGATGGGCTACGTTGGCGCCGAGACGATTCCGGCGTTCAAAGAGCGGGCGGAGTTCGTGCGGGTCTCCGCGGCGGGCCAACGCGAGAGCCACGCCCACGATGTCGTCATCACTGACGAGGCGCCAAATTACAGTCCCGAGGATGCGTGAGCGGGCCGGGAGGGATTTGAACCCCCGACCGACGGATTAAGAGTCCGTCGCTCTGCCTGACTGAGCTACCGGCCCAAGCAGCTTTCCGTTGACGAGGCGCACCCAAATAGGTTTCCTTCGCGGTGCGATCCGATCGGCTAAGAGTAGCAGACACCGGAGCGGAGCGGCAGGCGATTCCCCGGTCGTTAAGTACCATGCGCAGGTACAACCCTCGTACTATGAGTCGCGGGGTAGCGGTGGCGGCTATGGCGTCTTACGCAATCCTTGGGTGTGGGAGTGTGGGGTTCACCGTCGCCGAGCGGCTGACAGAGCAGGGCAAGGACGTGCTCATCGTCGAACAGGACGCGAGCCGCGTCGAGACACTCCGAGATCAGGACCTCAACGCGAAACAGGGTGACATGACCGATCCGGAACTGGCCGCGGATCTGGCCGACCGGGATGTCATCCTGATTATGGCCGCCGATACCGAGACCAACGCGACGGCCGTCTCGAATATCCGCGCCGAGAGCGAGAAGCCGTTCATCGTTGTCCGGGCAAACGACCCCGTCTCAAGTGATGAACTCGAAGCTGCCGGCGCGGACGTCGTCATTACCTCCGCCGAGGTCATCGCCGAGTACGCACTCCGGTCGCTTGAGTCGGGCGAACTCGAACACAAGACGGCACAGCTCTCGGAGGTGATCACCGGCACGACCGGCCGCCTCGGGATCCTCACGCGCAACAATCCCGATCCCGACTCGATCGCGTCGGCGGCCGCGCTCGTCGAGATTGCCGAGCATCTCGGGGTTGACGCGGACATCCTCTATGAGGGCGGACTCGGCCACCAGGAGAACCGGGCGTTCGTGAACCTGCTCGGACTGGAGTTACTCGACTGGGACGAGGTCAACCGCAACGAGTACGACACGATCGCGCTGGTCGATTACGCCAAGGCCGACAGTCTTGAGTCGGAAATTGACATCCTCATCGATCACCACGAACCGGAGGAGGACGTCGACGTGGCCTTCAGCGACGTCCGCCCGAGTATGTCCTCGACGTCGACCATCCTGACCAAGTACGTCCAAGAGTTCGACATGAAGGTCAGCGAGGCAGTGGCGACGGCCCTACTCTATGGCATCCGCAACGAAACGCTTGATTTCAAGCGCGATACGACACCCGCCGATCTGACCGCCGCCGCGTACCTCCATCCGTTCGCCGACCACGATACCCTTGAGCAGGTCGAGTCGCCGTCGATGTCACCGGAAACCCTCGATGTACTCGCGGAGGCAATCCAGAACCGCGAGGTCCAGGGCTCACACCTCGTCTCGAGTGCCGGGTACATCACCGATCGCGAGGCGCTCACGCAGGCGGCCCAGCACCTGTTGAATCTTGAGGGGATCACGACAACAGCCGTCTTCGGGATCGCCGAGGACACCATCTACGTGGCCGCTCGCTCGAAGGACATCCGGCTCGACATCCGAAACGTCCTACAGGACGCCTACAGCGAGATCGGTGACGCCGCGGGACACTCGACGCAGGCGAGTGCTGCGATTCCGCTTGGTATCTTCACCGGTATCGAGGTGACCGAGGACAACCGCGAGACGTTACTCGAACTCACCGAAGAGGCCGTCAAAGGCAAGCTCTTCACGGCGATGGGTGTCGAGAGCGACGGAAACGGCTCCTGACGCGATCACGCCGCCTCGTCGTCCTCGTCGGAGCTTGAGAGTTGCTCAACGACATCACTCACGAGAATGACGTCCCCAACCGCCTGGATCCACCGGTAGGGAACCATCACACCACGGTGACCATCGAGACGGGCGTCGAGAAGGTCGCCGTTGACCTTGTGTAACGCAAGTCCGGTGACGTGTTCGGCATCAAAATCGAGTTTGACGTCCTCTACCTGACCGACGTAGACCCCGTTTGTCGAGTAGACCTCTCGGCCGACGAGGTTCGTGATCTCCTGTGGTTCAGTCTCCATAGGCGCTAGCTATCAGAGCGGGCTCTTAACTTTTCGTTGATACCAGGGGGCCATCGCCCCAGCAGACTCACAGGGACGCGTCGTAGCCGGCGAGTTCGACCTTCGAGGCAAGTGTCTCGCGGTCAACCTCGATTGCATCCGCGGTCTCAACGACCGCGACATCCTCGTACCGGTCGGCATCGGCCGATTCGACACCATCAGCCATTTCCAGTGCCGTCTCGACGACCGATTCACATCCTTCGCAGGTCATCCCTGTGACCGTTATTTCCTCTGACATTGGGTGTTGATATCGGACGGCTGGTATCAATCTTTTTGCTTTCTCGACGCTCCCGGCAGAAGGGTGTGCACCTCGGCGATCGACTCAAGGACGTAGTCTGGCTGCTGGTCGGCCGCTTCAAGGGTTGCCCGGTCGGTCACACCGGTGAGCACAAGCGCCGTCTGCATGCCTGCTGCCTCACCGAGCGCGATGTCCGTATCGAGTCGGTCACCGACGACCAGACACGACTCTGGCGGAACACCAAGGCGTTCAAGCGCGGCGGCTCTGGCGATCGGCGAAGGTTTTCCGAGTACCGCATCGACCGGTCGGTCAGCGGCGGCGCGCAGGGCGGCAATGATCGCCCCAGAACCGGGCGCGAGGCCGTCACCGGTTGGGATCGCCGGATCGGGATCGGTCGCCACGAACCGGTCGGCATGTTGAAGCGCACGAAGCCCCTTCTGAAGGTCATCATACCCGAGATCGCGATCAATCGACCCGACGACCACGTCGGCCGCAGTTGGATCGGACACGAGCGTGAGGCCGTGCGCACGCAGTTGCTCGTGGAGGCCCGCCTCGCCGACGACGTAGATGTCCGCGGCGGGATGTTCGGCGGCAAGGTGTTCGGCGGTGACAGTTGCCGCCGTGATCGCCGTATGGTCACCGACCGGGAGGTTACACTCGGCAAGGAGGGCCTCGTAGTATCCCCCGGGGCGCGTCGGGTTGTTCGAGAACAACAGGACATCGACGCCCGCCGCTGTGAGGCTGTCAAGTCCCGCTGTCGCCCCGGGAAGGGACTCCTTGCCGCGGACGAGCGTCCCATCGACATCGACAATGGCCCCCTGAATCGTCATAGCGCTTCAGAGGAGCGGAAGACAAAAGAGCAATCCGAAAGCGGCGGACGATCACACAATACTTGGGCGGTCCGGACGCTCATGGTGACATGAACGGCCGTTCGCTGTTGCTGGCTGCTGGAGCAGGTGCGATCGGCTCGGTGCTTAACCGCTCGCTCGCCACTGCAGGGACGGATCTTGGCCCCTGTATGCCGGGGACGACACACCCCTACCGCTGGCGCGGGGTCGACACGGAATATACGGCCCGTGGCGATCCGTCGAATCCGGACATCGTGTTACTCCACGACGTCGGAATCGTCGGATCGGGGATTGAGTTCCGCGCGCTCGCCGACGAGTTGGTGTCCGAATATCACCTGCTCGTTCCGGAGTTTCCCGGCTACGGCCGGTCGGCCCGGCCACCGCTGCGGTACTCATCGAGCCTCTATAAGTCGTTTCTCCGGGCATTTCTCCGTGACGTGACCGAGACGCCAACGGTCGTCGCGTCCGGGCTCACCGGGAGCTACGCCGCAGAGGCGGCAGCCGAGCTCCCACTCCGACGGGTGGTACTGATCGGGCCACGCGACGAGACGGTCGGACACAACTCGATGCGGCACACGCTGGTACGGTCACGGGGGATCGGGACGGCAGCCTACAACGCGCTGAGTTCGCGGCCGGCGATCCGCTACCGCGAGCGAACGAACCACGTTTATGACCCCGATGCGGTTGATTCGGATCGCGTCGAATACCTCTGGAACAGCGCCCACCAACCAGGGGGGCGGTTTGCGCCGGCTGCACGGGTGAGCGGAGCGCTTGATCCGGGGTGTGCCCTCGAAACGCTGCTTGAAGCGGCAACTGCCCCGGTAACACTCGTCTGGGGCCGGGAGGCAACAACGGCCCCGCTGGCACGCGGACGCGAGCTGGCCGAGGCGACCGACACCCGGCTACTCGTCGTCGATTACGCCCGCGGACGACCCCACCTTGAGCACCCCGAAATCGTCGGTGACCTGCTGACACCGGCAACGCAAGCCGTCGCGTGAGAACCACCGTATTGCCGAAGGCCAGTCATTCAAACCCCGGCCCCGAATGGTGTGCATATGCAACTACACTGGCACCGTACCGACCTGCGGGCCCGCGATAACATCGGCCTATCAGAGGCGGCCGACGCGGGATCGGTCGTTCCGGTGTTTGTCTTTGATGAGGCCCTCATCGAGCAGGCGGGACCACCGCGGATCGTTGCGCTCCTTGACGCCCTCAAGCGATTACGTGCGTGGTATCGCGACCACGGGAGTGACCTCGTCATCGCACGCGGCGACCCCGAGACGCGCATCCCGGAGTTGGCGGCCGAGTTCGACGCCAAGCGGGTGACATACAACCGCAGCTACTCGAAGGCCGCTCGCGAACGTGATGCCGCCGTCCGACAGGCCCTTGATGAGACCGGCGTCGCTCGCGCGAGCTTTCATGACGCTGTCCACCACGAACCGGGATCGATCACGACCAACGCTGGCGAGCCATACTCGGTGTATACCTACTACTGGAAGAAGTGGCGTGACCGACCGAAGAAGGACCCACGGGCCGCGCCGACGGCGGACGCGCTCGCGTCGGTCCACGACGACACCCCATTGCCCTCCCGAAGCGATCTCGATGTCGAAGAGCCTGAGGCCGACATCCAGCCGATCGGTCCGGAGCCGGCCCGCGAGCGTCTGCAGGCATTCTGTGACGGCCCGATTTACGAGTATGAGGACCAACGAGACTACCCAGCCGCCGAATGCACCTCGCGGCTATCAGCCGACCTGAAGTACGGGACAATTGGCGTACGAGAGGTCTACGAGGCGACCGAGGCGGCAAAGGACGACGCCGAAAGCGACTCGGCCGCGGAGTCCGTCGAGGAGTTCCAGGCCCAACTCGCCTGGCGGGAGTTCTACACCCAAGTGCTGTACGCTCACCCCGAGGTCGTCACGGAGAACTACAAGGACTACGAGAACCCGATTGAGTGGCGCGACGACCCCGAGGCCCTCCAGGCCTGGAAGGACGGCAAGACGGGCTATCCGATCGTTGACGCCGGGATGCGCCAGCTCCGTGCGGAAGCCTACATGCACAACCGCGTGCGGATGATCGTCGCGTCATTTCTGACGAAGGACCTCTTGATCGACTGGCGGGCGGGCTATGCGTGGTTCAAGCGGAAGCTGGCCGATCACAACACCGCCAACAACAACGGCGGGTGGCAGTGGGCCGCCTCGACGGGCACGGACGCCCAGCCATACTTCCGGATCTTCAACCCGATGACCCAAGGCGAACGCTACGATCCCGATGCGGAGTACATCACGCAGTACGTGCCGGAACTCGACGGTGTCGACCCATCGGTCATCCACTCCTGGCATGAGCGATCGCTCACCGAACGCCGGCGGGCCGCCCCGGAATACCCGGATCCAATCGTCGATCACGGCGAACGTCGTGAGGAGGCCATGGCGATGTTCAAGCGCGCCCGCGGCGAATCGTGACCACCCAGCGCCGTCATAATCGACGGACGGCGCGTCGTCACCCCTGAAACAGTTAACCGTGTTGAGACCAATGAGTGAGTGAGGTATTTCAATGCCCGAACACTCACATCCCGAACTGCCGCCACTTCCGTACGACTACGATGCCCTTGAGCCGCACATCTCCGAGCAGACCCTGCGCTATCACCACGACACCCACCACCAGGGCTACGTGAACGGTCTCACGAGCGCGGAGGAAACGCTGGCGGAGAACCGCGAGGCAGGCGAGTTCGACGGGTCGGCAAGCGCCATGCGGTCGGTGACCCACAATGGCTGTGGGCATTACCTCCACACGCTGTTCTGGGAGAACATGTCGCCGGACGGTGGCGGCGAGCCCGAGGGCGATCTTCGGGCGCGCATCGAAGCGGACTTTGGCTCCTACGAAGGGTGGAAGGGCGAGTTCAAGGCTGCCGCCGGCGACGCAAGCGGGTGGGCGCTACTCGTCTACGATCCGGTCGCCAAGCAGTTGCGCAACCTCGTCGTCGACAAGCACGATCAGGGGGCGCTCTGGTCGGCCCACCCGATCATGTCACTCGACGTCTGGGAGCACTCGTATTACTACGACTACGGGCCGGATCGCGGCTCGTTCGTTGATAACTTCTTCGAGGTCGTCGACTGGGATCACGTCGCCGAGCAGTACGAGGCGGCAGTCGCTCCCCACGAATGAGGAAGTGACGCGGCCGCCGTCTGCCGCTCCGGATCCCCGAATGGGATGCGGGCGACAGACGTGCCGTTGACTGTCGTATCTGCTAAGTGACTGGCTCGTGACCATCCGGTATGGACTTATTTGGAACGGCGGGGATTCGTGGGGACGCCCAGACAACGGTCACGCCGACGTTTGCTCTCGCGATCGGCCGGGCAGTCGCTGAGGCGGCCGACACGACCCCCACGGTCGCGCTCGGCCACGACGGGCGGACGACGAGTCCGGGGCTGGCGGCCGCCGTTGAGGCCGGACTTACCAGTGGCGGCGCCACGGTGCGACGGATTGGTCAGGTGCCCACACCGACGCTGGCCTACGCGAGTCGTGACCACCACGGCGTGATGATTACCGCCAGCCACAATCCCCCAACGGACAACGGCATCAAGCTCTTCGTTGACGGCACCGAGTACGACACGGACGCCGAGGCTCGGGTCGAGGCGGCCTATAACGCCGAGCCCGGGCCGGTGGCCTACGACGCCTGGGGGACGGCCACGGACGCATCGGTCCTTGAGGCGTACCACGAGGCGGTCATCGCTTATGTCACCGACCGCGTTGGTGGGTATGACGGACTGCGTGTCGCCGTCGACTGTGGAAACGGCGTCGGCGGCATTGCGACACCACAGGTGTTGAGCGATCTCGGAGCGCAGACGGTCAGCCTGAACGCCAACGTTGATGGGACCTTTCCGGCGCGCGAGAGCAAGCCGACCCCGGAGTCACTCACCGAGACACGGGCGTTTGTCGCCGACGCCGACGTGGATCTTGGACTCGCACACGACGGTGATGCCGACCGGCTGGTCGTGATCGGCCCTGACGGGGAGCTCATCCACGAGGACACCGTGGTGGCGATCCTTGCAGAACAGTACGTCCGCTGGAGCGACGCGACCGAGCCGGTCGTGATCACTACCCCCAACGCGTCCGGCCGGATCGACGATCGGGTGACCGCCGCCGGCGGACAGATCAGACGGACGGCACTGGGGACACTCCACGAGGCAATCGCAGCGACCGACACGCCGGTTGCCTTCGCTGCCGAGCCGTGGAAGCACGTTCACCCGGCATTCGGTGGCTGGATCGACGGGATCTGCAGTGCAGCACTGATCACCGGGCTCGTCGCTGAGGCTGGTGGGATCGCTTCGCTCATCGAACCGGTCGACGAGCGCCCCTACCGCAAGGAGAGTTTGCCGTGCCCGGAGGCTGCCAAGGCCGACGCGATGGCCACACTCACGGCCGATCTTCCGGAGCAGTTCCCAGAGGCGACTGTCGACACCGAGTACGGCGTCCGACTGGCCTTTGACAACGGCGACTGGGTGCTGATCCGACCGAGCGGCACCGAGTCGTATCTCCGGCTATACGCCGAAAGCGAGGATCTTGACGCATTTCTCGCCCCGATTGAGACGACTGTCGAGGACGCAATCGAGGACGCACAATAGCGGCCAAACCACTATGGGAGCGCGCCGTGATGCCCGGATATGGACGACAGCGAGGCGCCGAGTGGCGAGCGTCAGTACCATCTTGAGGTCGCCGATGGGGAGGTGCCCTCCCCGGTCTTGCTGCCGGGCGATCCCGAGCGGGTTGAGACGATCACCGCCCTCTGGGATGACGTCAGCGAACTCGCACACCACCGCGAGTACCGTACCGTCGCCGGTCGATACGACGATACAGCCCTGGCGGTCACCTCGACCGGAATCGGGAGCCCCTCGGCGGCGATCGCCGTTGAGGAACTCGCGCGAGTGGGCGTCGACACCGTCATCCGGGTGGGTTCGTGTGGCGTCCTCAAGCCGGACATCGACATCGGCGATCTAGTGATCACGACCGCCGCCGTGCGACAGGAGGGCACCAGCGACGAGTACGTCCGCGAGGACTACCCGGCGGCGGCCGACGACCGCGTGGTCGGGGCACTCATCGCCGCCGCGGAGGCGCTCGATTACCCCTATCACACGGGCATCACGCTGAGCACGGACAGCTTCTACGCCGGTCAGGCACGGCCAGGCTATGGTGGCTACCGCGCGCCGGGGAGCGACGAGTTGCTTGAGTCGATGCAAGCAGCCAACGTGGTCAACGTCGAGATGGAGGCGAGCGCGATCTGCACGCTCGGACAGCTCTATGGGCTCCGAGCAGGAGCAATCTGTACGGCGTACGCCAACCGGGAAACCGGCGAGTTCGGCGTCACCGGCGAACGTCGGGCCGCCGAGGTGGCCTCGAAGGCGGCGTCGATCCTCGCCGGGATGGACCGCCGCGTGGCCGAGACGGACGCCGATCGATGGCATCCCGGACTCGGCTACAAGCACTAACGACAGGAGAACACTCCACCCGAGAGACAGAAACCCCGAGAACAGCGACGGTATCGTCTAGACTACAGGTCGGCCCAGGCCTTGGCGGCGCGTTTGACACCCGCGACATCGGCGATCCATCGGGCGGCGATTGCCTTCTTGAGGGTGACCGCGGGAAGCGATCCCATCGTCTTGATCGGGAGGAACTGGACATCGTGGACGACGGCATCCTCGCCGACAGAGATGGCTGTTCCCTTATCAACGTGGGTATACGGCGTCAGCGGCTTGCCCTCCATTGCATTGACGAGGTTATCGGCCGCCGTCTCGGCTGCCCGCCAGGCGGCCTGCGCGGTCGGCGGCACCTCACCGTCATCATCAACAAGCGCACTGTCGCCGACGGCAAAGACGTGCTCATCGGAGGTCTGGAAGGTGGCACCGGTGGTGAGTCGGTTGTGCTCGGCCTCGACGTTAGCACCACTGAGTGCGTCCTGGCCGGTGATCCCACCCGCCCAGAGCAGCACGTCATAGGCAAGTGGGTCACGCTCGTCGAAGCGGACCTCGGTGTCGGTGACCTCGGTGACCGGATCGTCAGTCATGATGCGCACGTCGTGCTCGCGCAAGAGGACACGCAGCTCACGCTGGACAGAGCGATCGTTACCGGGGAAGATTTCCTCAAGCGCCTCGACAAGGACGATCTCAAGGGGGGCGTCGTGGTCCGCCCGGTACTCGGCAATCTCGCCGGCCGCCTGGATACCGGAGAGGCCGGCTCCACCGACGACGACGCGGGCAGGGTCCTCGTCGGTCGCATTGGCCGCCGCCTCGGCGATTGCATCGTGGATACCGACGGCATCCTCAAAGCTCTTGAGCGTGTGTGCATACTCATCGAGCCCGGGAATCCCGAAGAAGGCCGTCTGACTCCCCAGGGCAACCAGCACGTAGTCGTAATCGACTGTCTCGCCATCGGCGAGCGCAATCGTGCGGTTGTCGGTGTCGAGTCCGGTCACATGGCCCTGGATGAACTCCGCACGGGCGGGCTTGACCTCCTCAATCGGGATCTTGATGCTCGATTCAACGCCCGGGTCACGGATCGCCCGATGGACCTCGTGTAAGACCAGGTGATACTCGTTGTCGTCGATCCACAGGAGATCCGCCGACGCTGGCAACTGCTCGTCCAACCGTTGTACCGCTCGAACACCGGCATACCCAGCCCCGAGCACGACAACCGTCGCTGACATACCTCAGTTTGCGGAACCACCGAATACAAAGGCTTTGATACCAGTCAGCGAAGCCAGCGGTCGGAATCGGTGGGTTAGTGCTCCGGCTCCTCGGCCGGCGCGCGCATACCGTCGATATGAAGGATGATGGTGTTGCTTGCTTCGTCGGTCCCATCGACGGTCCCCTCGATGACGAGTTTCGACAGCGGCGTTGGGCCGACGACGACCGAGTCACCCTCGTGCATCTCCCGGACGGAGCCACGGATCCGGATCTCCGCGCGGCAAAGTTCAGGGTGATGGACCGAGCTGAGCTGGATTGAGGAGACGTTACCGTCGGGGACGAGTTCGCCCTTGTGCTTAAGCGGCACCGACGCCGGATCGTCCATACGCTGGATATCGAGGGCGTCATAGGCGTTTGCAGTCGGCTTGTAGCCACCTTTTGGCCCAGGTACCCCCTCGACAAGCTGGAGGGCCTTGAGACTCTGCATCTGGTTGCGGATTGTTCCGGGGTTTCGGTCAACCTGCTCGGCGATGGCTTCCCCCTTGACCGCGTCGTTCTCCTCGCTGTGAAGATTGATAAGGGCCGTGAGGATCGTTTTCTGGCTTGGCGTGAGTTCGATAGACGACATGCAGACTTTTTCGCTATATATCCTAATAAATCCGGCGGAGAATGAGATGCTCACACGTCTACATTCGCCACGTAGACGTTCGTTTGCCGTGTAACGCCCTCACTGGGTTGTTCGTCCGCTCCCGGGATTCAGGACTCGACAACGCCGATATCGGCAACCGCGTCCCCGGTCTCAAGCTCCATGACAGTTACACCCATGGTGTTACGGCCGCGGGTCGAGATCTCCGCTGCCGGGGTTCGCATGATCTGTCCACTAGCACTATAGAGCACCAGGTGATCTGACGGAGTAACCGTCCGGAGGGCCGCAACCGGCCCGTTGCGGTCACCCGTGTCGATATCGACAAGCCCCTTGCCGTAACGCCCCTGGGCCCGATACTCCGCAAGCGCGGTGCGCTTGCCGTAGCCGCGCTCGGTCACCGTGAGTACGTCGGCGTCGCCGTTGGGATCGACGCCGGTGACACCAACGACGGCATCGCCGGCCTCAAGATCGATCCCGCCCACCCCGCGTGCGGTCCGGCCCATCGAGCGGGCCTCCGTCTCGGGGAAACGAATCGTCATGCCATCGCGCGAGGCAATCAGGAGGTGATCCTCGCCGGTGGTCGTCACGGCATCGACGATCCGGTCGTCATCGTTGACATCGGCCGCGATGATCCCTGTCGAACGTACGTTCTCGAAGGCAGCAATATCGGTCCGCTTGATGTAGCCCGCCTCGGTGACCGTCACCAAGTAGCCCTCCTCGGGCGGAGCGGCGACCATGGCGATGATCGACTCGTCGGCATCGAGATCAAGCACATTGACCGCCGCTGTCCCACGTGCGGTGCGGCTCATCTCGGGGATCTCATAGCCTTTGAGCTCATAGGCCTGTCCGCGATCGGTGACGGCAAGCAGTCGGTCGTGGGTATTCACACACACCACCCGGCGGATTCGGTCGTCCTCCTTGAGGTCCGCGCCGATGATGCCCTTGCCACCGCGACGTTGGTCATCGAAGTTCGAGAGAGGCATACGCTTGAGGTAGCCATCGGCACTGATGGCGATCACAACATCTTCCTGCGGGATCAGATCCTCGTGGGTGACGTTGGTGCGATCAGCCACGATGTCGGTCCGGCGATCGTCCGCGTAGGTGGCTTTGATCTCCCGGAGTTCGTCCTTGACGACGGCCCTGAGCTCGGCCTCGTCATTGAGAATGGTCTCAAGCCGGTCGATCCGGTCTTGGACCTCAGCGTACTCGGTCTCGATATCGTCGGCCTCCATTGAGGTGAGACTCCCCAGTTGCATCCGCACGACGTGTCGGGCCTGGGCCTCCGAGAGATCGAAGGTTGACTGAAGTGCCTCGATGGCCGCATCGCGGTCAGCGGCGTCGCGGATCGTCTCGACGACGGCCTCGGCGTGTTCGACCGCCCGGAGTCGACCCTCAAGCACGTGTGCCCGAGAGCGCGCTTCCTCAAGATCGTGCTGGCTCCGACGGCGAACCACCGTCTCGCGGTGCTCAATGTAGTGTTCAAGCGCCTCCTTCAGGCTCAACACACAGGGGTGGTCATCCACCAGCGCGAGCATGATGACCCCGAAGGTGACCTCTAGGTGGTGCTCAAGCAGCTGGTTCTCGACGAGTTCGACATTGGCACCGCGCTTGCACTCAACGACGACCCGGACGCCGTCACGATCGGACTCGTCGCGGAGGTCGCTGATCCCCTCGATGGTCCCGTCGTTAACGTCCTCGGCGATCCGCTCGACCATCCGCGCCTTGTTCGACTGGTAGGGGAGTTCGGTGATGACGATCCGATCGCGTCCGGCCGGCTGCTCGATAAGCTCGTAGTCGGCCCGGACGCGCAACCGGCCGCGACCCTCAGTGTAGGCCTGCCGGATGGGCTCGCGTCCAACGATGGTCCCACCGGTCGGGAAATCCGGCCCCGGGACGTGCTCCATGAGGTCAGCGACGGTCGCATCGGGATTGTCGATGAGGTGGATCGTCGCGTCGATGATCTCGCCAAGATTGTGCGGCGGGATATTCGTCGACATCCCAACGGCAATCCCTGAGGCGCCGTTAACCAGTAGATTTGGAAACGCCGCCGGCAGGACCGTCGGCTCCTCAAGCCGGTCATCGTAGTTCGATTCAAAGGCAACGGTGTCCTTCTCGATGTCCGCGAGTAGCTCCTCGGCAATCGGGCTCATCCGGGCCTCGGTGTACCGCATCGCCGCCGCCGGATCGTCATCGAGTGAGCCGAAGTTCCCCTGGCCGTCGATCAGCGGGTGGCGCATCGAGAAGGGCTGGGCCATCCGGACAAGCGTATCGTAGATTGCGGAGTCACCGTGGGGATGGAAATCCCCCATCGTCTCGCCGACAATCGAGGAAGACTTGCGGTGGCTGGCGGTGGCGCTTACGCCCATCCGCTCCATGGCGTAGAGAATCCGCCGATGGACGGGCTTGAGCCCGTCACGGACATCCGGTAGTGCCCGCCCGGCGATGACGCTCATCGCGTAGTCGATATAACTTTGCTCCATCTCCTCGTCGATCCGGACGGCCTCGACATCGGCGGCCTCGATGTCTCCGCCGGCGGGATCGGGACGGTTCGAGCTCATGGGTTAGATGTCGACCCAGTCGGCCTCCGGAGCGTGGTTCTCGATGAACTCGCGACGGGGCTCGACGGCGTCGCCCATCAGCGTCGAGAACATCCGGTCGGCCGCTGCGGCATCTTCGATAGTAATCCGCTTGAGCCGCCGGTTCTCGGGGTTCATCGTCGTCTCCCAGAGCTGCTCGGGGTTCATCTCGCCGAGGCCCTTGAACCGCTGGACCTGGTCGGGGTCGCCGATCTCCTCGACGATCCGGTCGCGCTCGGCCTCGGTCATGGCATCATAGGTTTCCCCACGCTTGCGGATGCGGTACAGTGGGGGCTTGGCGGCGTAGACATAGCCAGCCTCGATCAACGGCCGGAGATGCCGGTACAGCAGCGTCAACAACAGCGTCCGGATGTGGGCGCCATCAACGTCGGCGTCAACAAGGATGATGATCCGCTGGTAGCGGGCATCCTCGATGTCGAACTCCTCGCCGATACCGGTGCCGATGGCCGTGATCAACGACCGCACCTCGTTGTTCTCAAGGATGCGATCAAGGCGGTGCTTCTCGACGTTGAGGATCTTGCCCTTGAGTGGCAACACGGCCTGGTGCTCGGGATTGCGCGCCTGCTTGCCGCTCCCGCCGGCACTATCGCCCTCGACGATGAACAGTTCTGACTCGGCCGGATCACGCGACTGACAGTCAGTGAGTTTGCCGGGCAGGGTGGTTGACTCGAGTGCGCTCTTGCGGCGGGTGACCTCCTCGGCCTTCTTGGCGGCCTTGCGGGCCTTGGCCGCTTCAACGGCCTTGCGCACCAGCGCCTGGGCCGTGTCGGGGTGTTCCTCGAAGTAGGTCTGCAGTCCCTCGTGGGTTGCACTCTCGACGATGCCACGGACCTCCGAATTGCCGAGTTTGGTCTTCGTCTGCCCCTCGAACTGTGGGTCGGGGTGACGGATCGATACGACGGCGGTCAGTCCCTCGCGGATGTCCTCGCCTTTGAGCCCGTCAAGATCACCAAGCAGATCGTGGGACTCAGCGTAATCGTTGACACACCGTGTGAGCGCCGTCTTAAAGCCTGTCAGGTGGGTGCCGCCCTCACGTGTATCGATGTTGTTCGCGAAGGCGTGGATCGAGCTCTGGACATCCTCGGTCCCCTGAAGGGCCACCTCGACCTCGACGGTGCCGTCGGCCTCGCGGGCTGGCGCACTATCTGTGAAGTGGATGACGTCGTCATGAAGCGTCGAGCGGGTCTCGTTGAGGTAGCCAACGAACTCGGTGATTCCCCCCTCGTAGGCGAAGGTCGTGGCGGTGTCCTCACGGCGGTCCTCAAGGGTGATCTCGACGCCGGAGTTGAGAAACGCCAGCTCTCGCAGGCGGGACTCAAGAACGGCGTACTCGAAGTCAGTAACCTCGAAGATGTCGTCGTCAGGCCAAAACCGGATCAGCGTGCCGGTCTCCTCATCAGGGCCGAGATCGCGCACGCGCTGGAGGTCGACCTCGGGAGCCCCGTGGTCGAAGCGCTGGCGCCAGAGGGCGCCGTCGCGCTTGACCTCGACCTCAAGCCACTTTGAGAGGGCGTTGACGACGGAGACGCCGACGCCGTGGAGTCCGCCGGAGACCTGGTAGGACTTGCTGTCGAACTTCCCGCCAGCGTGGAGGACGGTCATGATGACCTCAACCGCCGGTCGGTCGTGGTCCTCGTGGGTGTCCACGGGGATGCCCCGGCCGTCGTCCTCGACGGCAACGGACCCATCCTCGTGAAGGGTCACGGTGATTGTGTCACAGTACCCGGCGAGTGCCTCGTCGATGGCGTTGTCGACGACCTCGTAGACGAGATGGTGCAGCCCACGGTCGTCGGTAGACCCGATGTACATCGCCGGTCGTTTCCGCACCGCCTCCAGGCCATCGAGGACCTGAATCTGACCGGCGCTGTACCCATTGTCATCGCCACTCATAGAATATACCAAACATAGCGTAGCAAGGGGCTTAAGAGTTGACATTCGCGCGCGTGCGCGGGGGCGCTACCGCCGCCGATAGGGGTAGAGATACCGCATGAGTCGGTCCAAGCGTCCGGCGTCGTCGTTCTCGTGATCGGGGTCGTCACCGTCATCATACCCCCCAGGCGGCGCCGCGTTGGGGTACTCGAAGGCGGTCTCGGATCGAACGCGGCGCCACCGGCGGAACCGCAGGATGAGGACCACCGTGAGGATCAACAGCGGGACGCCAATGGCGAGGGGGTAGAGGAGAGACAGCTCGGCCATGAGAGTCACCATCACAACATACCCGATTCGTCCGGCCCAAAATCATTCCGATCCGGGCGCGGGATTCGAAATTCTTTTTTGTATAATCGGTCCAATTCAAGCTGTACGCCGCCTTAGCTCAGACTGGGAGAGCACTCGACTGAAGATCGAGCTGTCCCCGGTTCAAATCCGGGAGGCGGCATCCCGATTCTACACGATTTTTATTTGCCGGACAGCGCGGCTTTCGGGCGGTTTGACGCCCGAAACTGTCGTGTGATTTCGTTCGGGAGCCGGACGCGCCCCGACGCCGTCAAGCGTTCCGTCTTCATTTGAACACGGCAGATACTTCAAGCTATGCCGGTGCGCGGCGGGAAATCGTTAGGAAGAAACGCCTAGAAAGAGGTGCCTATGAGAAGTCCCCAAGTGTAGAGTCGGCTCCAAGGATACGCCGGTAGGTGTCATCACCGGTCGCATCAGCTAACCCTTCACAGAGTTCGCGGAGATCGTCATCTACACCCCACTTATCAAGGTAGTTTTGGGTAGATTTGCCCTGTTGATATCGGTAGCGAAGGAATTGGGCCTTGTCCAAGGAGGTGAGGCTGTTGTCATCATCACCGTTGACGCGGTCTTGGATGTAGGCCATTCGCTTTTCATCGTCCCATGTACCAAGTATGAACTCGCCACACCCCCAAGGAGATGGGCTACGGCAACAAGTAGACCGCCGCCGAAGCAAAGAAGCGTCGGGGTGAGAACGATGATTAAGGCAGCACGACGGGCACCCATGAGACAATTCTATCGGGATAACGAAGCTATCCCCTGTAAATCATCACGGAAGGTGAATAGAGGTAGCTAGCGCCCCAACAGTATTGCATACAGCGTCCGAATCGTAGACCATGAGAGCGCCATGATGCATTGCGAGTGTGGATGGGCGTGGGAGTGGGATGACGACCCGACTCCGTACTGCCCCTTCTGCGGAAAGGCCGGCGCGACAGGGCCGGGAGCGCCACAAGAGGCGAAGGAAGCGATTGAGGAAGCAGATTGAGCGCGATTAGGGTGGGAAAGGTCGCTTAGATCCCGCTTGATACCCACACCTATAGTGGCTTCGGCCTGTGCCCAACAGTTAAGAGCCCTCAGCGGGTATTTGCGAATGAGATGGCTAAGAAACGCGACGTCCCCACGGCTGAGAAGGTCGCTACAGCAGTTGATGGTGACGTAGTGACTGCTCAGCGTGCGCTCCGTGCTGTCAAGTTCAACGACGACGCGGACGAATAGCGGCTTCTGTGTCTTCTGATTCTTCTTCATCTGAGTGTGAATTTCAAATACAGGAGATCGCCGGACAAGCCGTAAGTCCGGATAGAGGGATCAGCGGTGGCAACAGAACGCGTCTGAGCGTAGCCAAGCGTACCCTTGATCAGAATTACTTTGAGATAGATGAGTATATTGACGGGAATCTTGAGACGAATCCAATATTCATCTGCCACAATGATGATCGGGAAGAAGAAGGGTTTGAAGCACTCCGACTTCTCCACAATTACCTCGCATCGCTCTATTCGTTCAATGAGACGATTCGCGTTCTCTTCAATCAGCATTCCCCGGATGGAATCTCTCTAGAAGGCCGTGACTTCACCCCCGCTTCAGGGGGGACAGACCGACTCCACTATAGCAGAAAATTGGCCTTCCTTCGCGGGTTGAGGACTGACTTCCAACACGGCGGGTTCTCTTGTTTTAGCTTCAATAAAGCGGGAGAGCTTGGGGATTTCGCCGGATATCACATCGTCTTTGAAAGAGAGGCATTCATGGACGACAGCGGCCTGACTGACCCTAACCGCTTCCTACGACACACCAACACAAGCGAACAGCAGTATCCCCTGTGTTTCCTTGGACAATTCCATAAGAACACCCTTCAGACCTTCTATGAAGATATGGAAGCGTGGTTTGATTCGTACTGAGCGATTTCAGCTATCGCTCTCCCTCTCCATCTGAAGGCCATCTGAAACCGTGATTTTGACCCCCAATCCGGGACACGTGTTTAAATAGTTTTTATACCCCGATTGGCGGGATTAGACGTCCTCAAGATAGCCGCGTCGTTGTTCACTTTCTGTTCCTGTGTTCGCTTGTCGTAGTGCTTATCTAAGACATCCTGCCCGACGTTCATCCGATCACTCACGACTTTCTCAGGGACGTCTTCGGACAGGTAGTGGGTGATACTCCCCCTACGGATTGCGTGGGGACTCACGTTTGACGGGCACTTACTGTATCCCCCGTACTGAGCCGCCTCGCATTCCTCAATATCCCTATTGTGGGGACATTCTTCCCCGTAGTAGCAGGGGCGAGTCACCTTGTAGACGGCGTCCCGAATACAAGACTTCGCCAACCTGCCTTTGGAGCTTGTTAGGAGTGGGCGGCGACCATACTCATCGGTCGCTTCGGGACGCTGATGCTCAATCCAATCCTCAATCACCCGGCAGACGTCTACATTGAGCGCAACTATCCTTTCGCCCTCATCGCCGTTCTTGAGGGGAGTTCCTTCGTTGGGGCGATTGCGGATTTCAAGCCGTTCGTTCTCGCTGTCGTAGTCCTCCAAATCAAGCGCCTGAAGCGCCCCAAGGCGAATCCCGGTATGCCACAGGATTTCCAAGATGACGTGCCACCGCGAGGTGTACTCAAACCGACGTAGGTACTCAAGCACCTTCTCAGCGTCTTCCGACCGGAGAATGTCCTCGCTTTGCTCATCATCCTTCTTCAGCACGGGCATAACGATCTTGTCGTGAAGCCCTTCCTCAACGGCGTCAATGGACTCACACCACCTCAAGAAGATGCGGAGTGCGTCTAGCTGTCCACGGAGTGTAATGGGCTTCAGGCCGCTCTCATCCCGTCGCCACGTCTTGAACTCTTGGAGCTTCCGCCCCGTGAGGTCGTTCATGTTGTCTATGTTCGCTTCCTCATCGCACCACCGGATGAAGTGCTTGAGGCGGTAGTGATACCCCGACAGGGTACTCTCAGACACCTCATGCCTTCTCGCCTCAAGGTACATCTCCTTCGCACGTTCCGGTGCTATAGGTTCTAGCTCGCGTTCGGTCATTTCTTACCACCGGAACGCTTGAGCGACACCGGGGACGCCTGCTTAGCTCAGTACGGGGCAGAATCGCCGGATAGCGAGCCTGTACCCCGGTTCAAATCCGGGAGGCGGCATCAGACTCACAGTTCAAATGCCTACTAGTGATGGGTGCGCGCAATTTGTTTACTCCTCGAACCCAACCTGACTACAAAATTCGTGGAACAGATCCGGACCTCAAGGAACACCTGATCAGCGTTCTCCGCTCAGCAACGATCGATAGCGCCACGGATCGCACTATCACTGAAGTAGTCAACAATGAAGACCGTGAGTGTTCGCTACTCGATGTCCAACAGGCAGGTGCGGAATTAGTAGAAAAGAAGCGGATACGACGACTCAATGTAGAAAAGTTGCCTCGATCCCGACGCTATGAACTCGTTCGAGAGGAACCCAAGAGATAGATCAAGCCGCTTGATTCTGGTCAAATAGATCTTGGGCGATCCACAGACAGCCAAACCAAAGCTTGACGCCGCTCTCATTGACAGAATGCTTCAGGACGGTGTGAGGAGATCATCGATCTCTGCGAGACTCCATAGCGACCAGTGTTTATCGAGTTGATCTTCGAGTCCCTCAACGAACCCGCTCTTTGAGAACAGCGCGAAGCACTCCTCCCGCTCATCTGGCCCCCATCTAACGTTCCCTGCTTTTGTCTGCAGATCCTCGACGAGCGCCGTCCCGACTGGATCCGATGTCCACTTGCACTCGGCGAACAGGATCCGGTCGTCGTTCGGTGCGAGCCCGACAATATCGATTTCGTCTTCTCCGTACCACCAGCGGCCGATCTCCGAGTACGGTTCGAACTCACCGCGTCGAATTCCTTCCCACACGGCTTCTTGGCATACGTCCTCGAACGTGGTGGCGACGTGCATCGGGAGATCCGGAGCGATGGTTCTGTCGTACACGATATCTGGTGCTTCCTCGATGCTGGAGCGGTTCGGCTCGACGTACCGGAACCAGAACCGAAGGAACTCGTCAGCGACGCGGTACCGCGACCGCTTGGACTTCTTTCCGGACGCTGTCACAGGGACTTCCCGGTCGATCAGTCGGAGCTGCCGCAACGTTTGCAAATACTTCGATAACGGACCGGCATCGATTCCCGTCGCTCCCGAGATCTCGTTCGGTGTTGTGTGTCCCAGGGCAACCGCTTCGAGAATACTCATATACCGCGCGGGATTCCGGAGCTCCGTCCGAAGCAAGAACTCCGGCTCGTTGTATAACACCGCCGACGGCGATAGTACCTGCGACCGGACGTTGTCCGCGAGCGATCGTCCGTAATCGAACAGTGTGAGATACATTGGCGTCCCGCCGGTGATCGCGTAGGATCGAATCGCGTCTACCATCTCGTAGTCGATGACCGCACGGGCCTGCTGAAACGAGAACGGCCGCACGTCGAGTTGTCTCGTGCGGCGACCGTACAACGGGCTCTCGTGGCCGAGTACCTCCGATTCCATTGTACTCACGCTTGATCCACAGAGAATCAGCATCGAATCGGTTTCCTGGAGTTGTTCGTCGACGAATCCCTGTACGTAGGATGGTACCGAGTCGTTCTCTGCGACGAGGTACGGGAACTCGTCGATGACGACCACAGCTGCCTCGGACTGGAGTTTCTCCCCGAGATAGTCGAAGGCCTCGTCCCACCCGTCGATCCGTGGGGTGCGATCGTCGAAGAACGCTGCAACCTGATCGATGAACTTCTCGCGCTGCCGGTGTTCGGCCTCCTGTGCCGCGAGAAAGTAAATATGCGGCCGATCAGTACAGAACTCCTTCAGCAACGCGGTTTTGCCGACACGCCGACGCCCGTAGACGACGAACACGTCCGAACCGGGCGACTCAAACGCGTCTGAAAGCACAGCAAGCTCCTCTCCCCGGTCATAGAACGTCATACTTTGAATAATGATTACTTCGATAATGACTTGTACGTTTTGGCGCGGCTCTTCAATTACCAGCGCCAGATTTTGGCGGCCCAGCTATGGTCGGATTCGTTGACTGCTGTCTTCCATCGGCACTGCTAGAGTGAACCCTTCTGTCTGAGCAGCTCTCTATCCGCAGAACCCGTTATCAGCAATTCACGCTCTCGAACAACAGCCAATCTTCTTCGAAGAACTTCTTCTGGTTCGACCTCAATCTAGCAGTGCCCAACAGACTATCCATTCGAACATTCAACTCAACCCGGGAGAGCAGGAACCACAACGATGCGTCATGTGCCTAGTCGCATCGCAGGATCAAATACGTCGAGGGGTATACCTGGCTCCATCGTTGTTGACCTACCATAATGGCCGAAGAGGATCTAGAACGCAGTCTCGGACTCTTCCCGACATTGATCGGGATCAGGGGTAGTACTGGCGTACTTGCTCTCGGCGTGCGTTGCGCTGCCGGCCGCGCTCTCGAAATCCGAGCTTGGAACGGCTATGCCTGAGTCAGGCGGGGATTACCTCTATATTGACCGGGCGCTTGGTCCGATGATTGGGACGATCGCCGGAATCGGCGCATGGTTCTCGTTGGTGTTCAAAAGCGCCTTCGCGCTGGTCGGACTTGGGGCCTATCTCCTGTTGTTCGCGCCGCTTGGAGCCGGTCAGATCAAGATCGTCGGCATCGCACTGGCCGTGCTTATCGTTCTGCTCAATATCTCCGGGACCGAACTCACAGGCCAGGCCCAGGCCGTTGTCGTCTCGATTGTCGTCATCGGACTGGCCGCCTACGTCGGGAACACGGCCCTGCTCGCCAGCGGTGGGACCGGCGGTGCGGAGTTCGCCCGGTTAAGCGGGATGTTCGAGGCCGGATCAATGGGGATTGTAACGGCGGCAGCGTTTGTCTTTGTCTCTTACGCGGGCGTCACAAAGGTCGCAAGCATCGCCGAGGAGATCAAAGACCCCGGAAAGAACATCCCACGAGGGATTCTCGGCTCGCTGGCGATCATGTCGGTGGTCTACATCGGCGTGATCGGCTCGATTGTCGTGCTCAACGATCCGGAAAATCTGCTGCACGGGGCCGCTCACGGGGCGTCGCTGACGCCGATGGCCGATGGAGCCAGTGCGCTCTTCGGTGGGGCGGGGGTGGTCCTGATCTCGATTATCGCGGTAGTCGCACTGACCAGCATGGCCAACGCCGGCGTGTTGGCCTCCTCGCGGTTTCCCCTCGCGATGAGCCGTGATGACCTGCTCCCGCCGTTTCTCACCGCGATCGACCCACGGTTTATGACACCGCGGAACTCCATTCTGGTGACCGGTGCAGCCCTCATTCTGCTGATCGCATTCGTCCCGGTGATCAGTCTCGCGAAGATGGCCAGCGCCTTCATCATGTTCGTGCTCTCGATCATCAACCTCGCGCTTATCGCGTTCCGCGAGGCCGATATCGAGGACTACGACCCGGACTTCCGCTCGCCTGGCTATCCATTCGTCCAGATCGCCGGCACGCTTGCTGGCTTTTTCATGATCGCCCAGCTTGGCACCTTCCCGATTCTGGGCGCGCTGGGAATCACTGTCGGCGGCGCGCTCATCTATTTCGGCTACGGGCGCCGGCGCGTCGACCGCACCAGCGCATTCGCCATCGCTCGCGGGCGTGTCGACCGTGATGGGGACGAGAGCGTCCTCTCAACGACCGACATCGAATGAGGACAAGTCGACAACACTCAAGAGGTGTGATCGTGAGCCTCGCGTATGGCCGAGACACTCCTTGCGGAGTTACTCGAACGAAACGACCGACACACCACCACCCTCGAAGACGACCACTTTTCGGAGGTCAAAGACGGGCAGCACCCACCGGTTGTCGCGATGTGCTGTCCGGACTCGCGTGTCCCTCAGACCGCGATGTGGGATGTCGATCGGCCTGGGTGGCTCTTTACCCCTAGTACCATCGGCAACCAGGTCTGGGACCGTGTCGACGGCGAGCGCGTGATCGACGGAAGCGTCCAGTACCCCGTCGCCTTCACCGGGACAGGCGTTGTCTGTGTCGTCGGACACACCGACTGTGGTGCGGTATCGGCCGCCCTTGAGGCGGCCCGCGACGAGGGCGAACCCGCCCCCACCGGCGTCGAGAAGTGGATCCGGCTGCTCACACCGGTGATCGAGGCGGGCCTCGCAGACGATCGGGTCGATCCCGACGCCGACGCACCGCTTGTGGATCAACTCGCCGAGTACAACGTCGACCGTCAGGTTGCCTTCCTCCGAGAGCGACTCGACGCTGACGTCACCGTCTATGGCTTCATGTACGATTTTCACGGGACCTACGGCGACACCGATGGACGTGCCTACCTCGTCAACGCCGACGGCACGAGTGATCCCGAGACACTTCGTGACGCGGTCCCGGCACACGCGACCGAATACGTTCGGCGGCTGCTGTGAGCAGCCGTTTCGACTAGGTTAAGTTGCTGGTTCGGAAGTCTCAGGATATGTGTGAGTGGCTGTCTCGCTACGAACAGACAGACGTGGTGTCGTCACCCGGAAGAGTCGAGGACGCGTCGCCACGGCAGCCGACACGGGGGCACCGATGAGTAACCAAGAGGAGAACACCGCGCCGGCGGATCTCACCCTTGAGTATCCGGATCAGGACTGGGTCGGCTTTTTCAAACACCATTTCGGCCCCTCGATGATGTGGGCGCTGATCAGCATCGGCGGGAGTCACATCGTCCTAGGGCCGGAGATGGCAGCAACGTTCGGGCTGTTTGCCATCTGGGTGTTTGGGCTCATTTACGTCGTGAAATACGGCGCCTGGGAACTCGGCATCCGGTATAACTACGGCGCCGGCGGCAATCCGATCGAGGCCTACGACCAGCTCCCCGGTCCGCACAACTGGATGCAGTGGTTCGCGGTCCTGGTCTTCGGAATCATGTACACCGGGATCACCGCCTCGGTCGGCATGAGTTCAGCCGCTCTCGCGGCGGCCGTGACGCCGCTGGCGGTCCCACAGGCGTTCGTGCTTCTTGTCGGTGGGGCTGGCGTACTGGTCTTTTTCACCCGGTATGGCCTCCTCGAAAAGATTCTCATCGGCTTTACCACCGCCCTCGGCGTCCTGCTCATCCTCGGTGTCGTCGTCGGGCCACCGTCCGGCGATGTCGTCACGCAGACGGCGTTCTCACTCGATCTGGGCGGGAACCGGGCGGTCACGTTCGTTGCGCTGTTTGCCGCCGCCGCCGGGTTCGCCCCGACGGGCTTTTCGACGAGTGTACTCATCGGCTCCTGGAGCATGGCCAAGGGCGAGGGCGCCCAACAGCTCCGCCAGCGTGGTGTCGATCCGACCAACAGCGCCTACCACGATTACATCAAGGCGTGGATCAAGACCGGCCGGCGGGACTTCAACATCGGCTACCTGCTGAGTTTCGTGTTGCTTGCCGCGATGATCATCCTCGCGACAAACGTGCTCTATCCTGATCCACCGGGAGACGCTAACTTCGCGGTTGCCGTTGGAAATATCCTGTCTGAGTCCTTCGGGCCATGGTCGTTCTGGGCGATGATGATCGGTGCGTTCGCCGCGCTGTACTCGACGGTCATCACGCTCCTCGATGGCGCGTCCCGCGCAGTAGGGGACATCCTCCCGATGGCGATGGACCGCCCCGAGATGGACAGCGAGCCGATCCGACGGGCGGTGCTCGCCGCGATCGTCATCGTCAGCAGTGCAACGGTACTGGTCCTCGGGAACATCCCGGTCACGGCCGTTGTCTACATCGCTGCGATCCTGGCGGTCACCGAGATCATCTTCTACCCGGCGAACTGGTATGTTGTCAAACAGAATCTCCCGGAGGCGTTTCACCCCTCGCGGACCTGGGTTGCCTATTACATCATCAGCCTCATCGCGGTGTTGATCTTCGGCGTGATGGGGGCTGCCGTCCGACTGGGATTCGTGCCACAGCTGGTTGAGGTGATCGGGCTGTAGGTCCGAAGCTTCAACTGCGGGGACTGCCGTGGCTGTGGTATGCAGCTGGCGTTTCTCGGCCGCCTGCTCGACGACGAGCAGGTTGTGATGAGCGATGACGCACGCACCGATCACGGCCACGACTGGGGAACCCCCGCCGACGACGGAACCCCGCCCGATGCCGTCGTCTATCCTGAGTCAACGGCGGACGTCGCCGCCGTCCTTGAGGCAGCGACCGAGCGAACGATTCCGGTAACACCGTATGCGGCGGGCACGGGCATCCAGGGCAGCGCGGTACCGAACGCCGGCGGCATCAGCATGGATCTCACGCGGATGGACGCAATCGGGCCGATCCGTCCGGACGCGCTCCAGGTCGACGTCCAGCCAGGGGTGCTCGGCAGCGACCTCAACGACGCACTCGCCGCCGAGGGCCTGTTCTTTCCGTCGCTACCGGCTTCGGGCGACATGGCAACGGTCGGCGGGATGATCGCCACCGACGCCAGCGGTATGCGGACCGTCAAGTACGGTGAGGTTGGCGACCGAGTGCTTCGACTGGAGGCTGTCCTGCCCGACGGGACCGTCATCGAGACCGGAAGCCGGGCGGCAAAGTCCTCAAGTGGATACAATCTCACGGACCTCCTCGTGGGGAGCGAGGGGACCCTCGCGGTCGTCACAGAGGCGACGCTCGCGGTAGCGCCCCAACCGGCGTGGGTCTACGGCGGGCGCGTGCTCTTTGAGGACCGGATCGCCGCCGCGGCGGCCGTCGCCGAGACCATCCAGGCGGGGATCGACGTCGCCAAGATCGAACTGGTCGATGCCGTCTCCGCGGCGATGGTCAACGCGTATCTTGAAACCGAGCTCCCGGACGCACCGATGGTCTTTGTCGAGTTTCATGGACCGGCCGAACGCGCCGACGCGGTCGAGACCTTTCGGTCAATTGCAACCACCCACGACGCTCAACAGATCGACCTCGCCCCCGCTGGGGAGGAACTCGACGCCCTCTGGGCGGCCCGGGCGCAACTCTCGGAGGCGCTCAGACCGTATGATCCGGAGCTCACCCCGATTGCATTGGGTGATGTTGCGGTGCCGATCGATGAGTTCGCACCGCTCATCGGCGACATCAGCCGTTGGGCCGAAGAGGAGGAGCTACTGATCCCCTGCTTCGGGCACGCCGGTGACGGCAACGTCCACTATGCAATCATGGCTCGCGCCGACGATCCGGAACATGTCGCCACGTGTGAGCGGGTCAACGAGCGCATCATCGAGCGGGCGATCGAGCGTGGAGGAACGGCAACGGGCGAACACGGCATCGGTACCCACAAGCGCGAGCACCTGCGCGATGAGTTCAACGACGCGACGCTTGCCATGATGCATCGACTCAAGCAGAGCATCGATCCAGCCGGAATCCTCAATCCAGACACGGCGATTCCCGACCCGTCTGCATGACCGAACAGTTCCCGTGTTACGATGCCGCCCTCGCAACGACCGTTGACGCACTCGCAGGGGGCGAACGTGACTTATTGGACCTCATCGAGACGACCTGCGACCGGATCGATGCCGTCGATGACCGACTGCAGGCCTTCCGGGACGAGCCAGGGCGACGGCAGCGGCTTCGACAGGCGATCAAGACGGTTGATGGCGGGCAGTTAGCCGGCGTTCCCGTGGGCATCAAGGACATCATTCACGTTGACGGCTTCGAAACGCGGGCCGGTTCGGCGCTCCCGCCGGAACTGTTCGACGGACCGGAGGCCACACTTGTTACGCGTCTGCGGACGGCCGACGGAGTGATTGCCGGGAAGACCCGGACGACGGAGTTCGCCGGGTTCGCACCCGCCCGAACACATAATCCGCGGGCACCGGGGGATACCCCAGGGGGTTCCTCAAGCGGGTCGGCAGCCGCCGTTGCTGCCGGGCTGGTGCCGCTGGCGATCGGCACCCAGACGGGAGGATCCGTGATCCGGCCAGCGGCCTTCTGTGGGGTGGTTGGCTACAAGCCGTCGTTCGGACGGATTCCGACCGACGGCGTGCTAACGCGTGCATGGAGTCTCGATACCGTCGGGACGTTCACGCAAGACCTTGCCGGTGCTCGTCTCGCTGCCGATGTGCTCTGTGATACGTGGACCCCGGACACACCAACTGAGCCGGTCATCGGCGTGCCGACCGGTCCGTATCGGGAGCAGGCGACCACCGCCGGAGAGCAGGCCTTTCAGACACAGGTGGCCACACTTGACGCGGCTGGTCTCGATCTACGTCGGGAGCCGGCCTTCGAAGCGTATCGCCCCCTTGACGCTGCCCACCGTCGGGTCTCGACCGGCGAGTTCGCCCGGGTGCATGCCGAATGGTTCCCCGAATACGAGTCCTTCTACCGGACACGGACCGCCCAGACGTTGCGGGCAGGACAGGCCGTCACCGACGACGCGCTCCGTGAAGCCCGGGCGACGATTGAGGCACAGACCAACCGCATGCACGAGCGGATGGACGAGTTGGGCATCGATCTGTGGGTGACCCCCGCCGCGCCAGGGCCACCACCGGCCACGCGCACCTCGACGGGCGACTCGGTGATGAATCGACCGTGGACCGCTCTGGGGATGCCCGCGGTGACGATTCCAGCCGGTCACGCCGACGGGCGGCCGGTCGGACTGCAGTGTGTCGCCCGACGGGGGGCCGACGAGGCGCTTCTCCAGTGGGCTGAATCGATTGTGACAGCACTAGCGTGAGCTACTCGTCTTCGTGTTGGCCCCAGAAGCCATCGTGCTTGAAGACGGTGACATCGCCTTGAACACGAGTTTGGCAGGCCAGCCGAAGATTCTCGGTGTCGCTCAGCGGCGGTTTCGACAGCCGATTGCGCTCTGCGGATGTCGGCTCGCTCACCTCGCCGGCCACCTCGACAGCACAGGTGCCACAGGCACCGTGACCACGACAGTTCAGATACGCCGAGAGGCCGTTGTGCGGACTCTCACCGGCCTCACGAAGTACCTCTCGGAGGATAGCCCCCTCTTCGCACTCGATTTCGGTCCCATCGAACCAGACGGTCGGCATGCCACGCGCTATCGGGCGTCGATACAAAGACGCTTCGTACTCACAGGTCGGTAACGACATACGGACCGTCTTGGACGTATCCGAGATGCTCGCGGTAGTACTCGCGAGCGCCGATCCCGCTGATAACGGCGAGTCGATCATATCCCGCGTCGCGGGCAATATCCTCGGCCCACCGCACAAGCTCGCGTCCATACCCCTGGTGTTGCCAGTCGCCCTCAGCCCCAAGTGTCGCCTGTGAGCCATACACGTGTAATTCGCGGATGATTGCCGCCTGCTGGAGCTCCTCGCGGTGCGGATCGGCCGGGAACCGCAGCCGACAGAAGCCGATGAGGAGATCACCGTCTGCATCCGGGACCTCGACACTGAGGAAGTGTTCGGTTCCTCCACAGGCCGTATACGTACGCTGGCGTCGCTTGACATCCGCTGGATCGGGGGTGACATCGCTGAACCCGATTTCACGACACCGGATGCAGTCACAGCGCTCGCCGCGGTCGGCCAGTCGCTGGCGGGCGAGCTGGCGGAGATTCGACTTCTGGACACCTGCTTCGATGAAGTCGGCGGGGATGTCCCGCTGGACGCGTTGCAGACGCGTGTATGGCGGAATATCGGTCTTGATGTCGGCAACCAGTTCGGCCGCCTCCGAACTCGAAAGTGGTTCGAACTCTCCCCGGTGGGTCATGTCGTAGACGACCGTGCCGCCGACAACGAGCGTCGGATAAATCTTGAGATAATCCGGCTGCCACTCCGGCCGGGAGAAGAGCCGCTTGAAGTCCGTGCGGGCCATCGCCTTCGAGGACCCTGGCTGACCCGGCATCATGTGAAAGCCGACCTTGAACCCGGCGTCCCGGAGCCGACGATTGGCGTCGATTGCCTCCTGGGTGCCATGTCCCCGGCCCATCTCGCGGTTGATCCGATCGAAGGTGGTCTGGACGCCGACCTCCACCTTCGTGCCGCCGAGTGACAACATGCGGTCAACCGCCTCGGTGGTACACCAGTCGGGTTTGGTCTCGAAGGTCGTTCCGATATTGCGAACCGCGGCCGTCTCGTTGGTTTCGATAACGTCCTCAAGGTACTCGAAGGGGCGCTCGCCGGGACGGGCCGCCGGCCGGGCTTCGGGGTGATCGGGATCGAAATCGTTCATCGCCTGCAGCGCCCGCTTGACAAACCAGCTTTGGTAATCGTGGCTCCGAGCAGTAAGTGTTCCACCCATCAGAATGAGCTCAACCTTATCGACCGGATGGCCAATGTCACGGAGTTGCCGCAGTCGGTTGGTCACCTGATCATAGGGATCATAGTCGGCGCGTTCACCCCGTGCAGCAGCAGGCTCGTGTCCGGTGTAGCTCTGGGCGGAATCGAACTCCGAGTCCGGGCCACCAGGACAGTACAGACACCGGCCGTGCGGGCACCGGTGGGGACTGGTCATAATCGCGACCGGCGAAACGCCCGAGGCGGTCCGGACGGGCTTACGGCGGAGAATCGCTTCAAGATCCTCGCGGTGTTCTTCGGGAGCGTACTCAAGCAGGTCGCTATTTTGGGGCACCACCGGTGCTGAGTGGGCAGCACAGACCTCGCGTTTGAGCGACTCGATATCCTCGCGATCGATGTCCTCGGTGAGAATCCGGTCGACGATCGTCCGACAGACGCGCTCAAGAACCTCTGCATCGGCGGTGCTCATCGCCAATCGATCGGGGAGTCACGCGAATAAGCATGACGGAGCCTGTGCGCTGGGGATGAACGCGCAAGTAGGGGAGGAGCGCGGTCTTACTGCTGGGCCGTCCCACCGACACGGGCGGCGACAGCACCGACAACGGCTTCAAGGGCCTCGTCGCGAATGCCAGAGAGGAACTCGATGTAGCCGTCTTCGCCCCCGACGACACGGACGCCATCGACGACATCGGCAGCGCGGTCAACGATCGCATCAAGATCGATCGGCTCGGTCGAGCGGACGTAGATCTCATCGACACCGACACCGAGGGTGACCAACGGACTGCCGGTCTCCTCGCGCTCACGACGGTGAAGTTCATCAAGCAGGAGGCTCGTCGGCGGGAAGTCAAACCGGTGGGAGAACTTGTCGGTATCAAGCACGACGAAGGTGACACCTGCTGCCTCCTTGCGGCTGAGGTGCTCGCGCGCCGGGTCGAGTTCGGCCCGCAGCCGCTCGCGGTACTGGTCGGCGACATGCTCAACGAGGTCGGTGGCGTCACCGAACAGCAGATCGCTGATGAGCTCACGCTTGCCGTTGTGAGACTGGTAATAGGCCTCAATCGCGAGCGCCTCGCGGATACGCTGGCGGTCGGATTCGTCGTATCCGGCGGCCTCGGCGAGCGTCTCGTAGGCCGTCGGCGAGGCCTCCCAGTAGCTGATACCGGGGAGCGGTCGGAGATCATCGACAACTGACGGCTCGACGGTGGCGCTAACGGTCGCCGTCAGGGCTGTGCTGGTCGTCATCTCAGCGTCGATGTCGGCGCTGAGATACGGGTCAACCACTGCCGCGGCGGCGTTTTCGAGGCCATCAGCGGGGACACCATCGTCGATGACGACGCGGTCGATATCGTAGCTCTCCAGCAGTTTGAACGCATCGAGCGCCTCGCCGGAGGAGCCGAGATCGATGAGGACGAACAGTGGCCGTGGTTCGTCGTGGCGTTCGCAGATCTCAAGCGCATTGGTGAGGTCACCGATGACGGCGTCCATCCCGTAGACCGGGTCGTCAAGCGGGCGCCGATCAAGGTAGTGGTACTCGGCGTCACTGCGGGCGTGTTCCGAGCGGATCCGGGGAAGGACCGCTCGCTCTAAGGCGGCACCGGCGGCATACCCGTCGACGGTCGCCGTGTGGCGAATGACAATAGGACGACCTTCGGAGACGGCCCGCCGAATGGCGGTCGCCGCGTCGAGAATCGCGTCCGCAAGTGGCGTGAGGGGATCAGCGTCGGAGAGGTACGCCACTTCCGATGGCCGTGCACGCTGTTCAAGGGCGGTCTCGATGCGTTCAACGACAGCCGCGCGTTCGTCGCCAGCCAACACGAGGAGCGTCTCTGTTTCGACCTGAAGATCACCACGGCGACGTTCGACCTCGCCGTCCAGCCGAACGTAATCACCCTGTTCGACTTCGGGATAAGCGCGCACGCCAGCGGCCTCGAAGGCGGCACACTCGACAGAGCCACTCTCGTCGCGTACCTCGAAGACGGTCGGTCCACTGGTCTGTCGGATGTCGGTGACCTCGCCCTCAAGACGGACGGTGTCCCCGACGTGGTCTTCGAGTGTCTCGACCGTCACACGGTCGTGGTCCGTCGATTCATCGTTGTGGGTCGGTTCTGAGGGTGTCGTCTCCGTCTCGGCCTCGGGGGTCGTAGTGTCCGTCTCATCAGGGACAGACACCTGAACGTTCGTTGTCGACTCCTCGGTATCCTCAGCCCGCCGACGCTCACCATCGGGCGCATCGATGAGCGTGCCCCGGAAGGCGGATAGCGACTGGCGGGTCGACCAGCCGAGATCGACATTGCCGTTCTCACGGACGTTCTCGACGCGAACGAACACCGTATCGCCGGGTTCCCAGTCAAGACTCTCAAGCCGCCGGTCAAGTTCGTTGCGGTGAAGCAGGCCGGTCACGCTATCGCCGATGTCAACGAAGACGCCGAAGTCGGCGTAGCCATCGACCGTGCCACGATAGTACCGTCCAGGCGTCAACTGCTCGGGGGAGTCGCCCTCGAAAACAAAGGCAACGTCTTCTTCGTGAAGAGAACAAACGGCACCGTCAGTCGAGGTGCCGCAAATGATACACGATCCCATTTACGTTATGCGACGAGGGCTGGACTAAAACTGTTGTCGAAACGTCGCTCACGACCCGGTGACACAAGGGGGCGCCCGTCGATGTTAAGTACCCCTCGTTCGAATGACAGATATGGAACTCACCTGGTACGGTCACTCGACATGGCAGGTCGTCGTTGAGGACACGACCTTGCTGATCGACCCGTTTTTCGACAATCCGCACACCGACGCCACCCCAGAGACGGTTGACCCACCGGAGTACGTGCTGTTAACCCACGGGCATGCCGACCACATCGCTCACGCCGACCAGTTCGACACCGCGACGATTGTCGGGACGCCCGAGCTGGTCGAGTACATGGCGGACGAACACGGTGTCGCCGACACCATCGGCATGAACCTCGGTGGCACAGTCGAGTGTGGCGACGTCTTCGTAACGATGCACCGGGCCGACCACAGCAATGGCATCGATACCGGATACAACTATAGCGCCGGTATGCCCGCGGGCTACCTCGTGAGCGATAGTATCCCCACCCAACTCGCCGACGAGGAGACCACCAGCTTCTATCACGCCGGTGACACCGGATTGATGACCGAAATGCGCGATGTCATCGGGCCGTATCTTGAGCCCGACGCCGCCGCCGTCCCGATCGGTGACCACTACACGATGGGGCCCGAACAGGCGGCCATCGCCGTCGACTGGCTCGACGTAGAGCACGCCTTCCCGATGCATTATGACACGTTTCCGGCGATTGAGGTCAACACCGACCGGTTCGTCGATGAGGTCGCGGCAACGGGCAGTGACGCCACCGTACACGTCCTTGCAGGGGACGAGTCGATAACGGTTCCACCACGGGACTGAGGAGACACAACGCTGATAGCCATCTCGGCATAATAGCGGGTATGAGCGACTGGACGGCAGAGTTCGTCGGCGATCGGATGACCGTCGATCAAGCGTTCAACGACCAGGTTGCTGCCTCGGAGTTCACCCATCAGGAGTGGGGGACGATCATGACGGCCGTCGACTTCGAGATCAAGGGAGCGGAGACGCCTGCAACGGCCGAACTGGTAGCAAACACCGAGGACATCGAGGAGATTCTGCCGGCGCTCGATGAAATCGAACAGCAGCGCGGTGCGATCGGGCCGGGGGGAGGCGCGACCGAGGAGACAAGCAAGGGGGTTCTCGATACGCTCACCGATCGTCTCGGGTTGGGCGGGGCAGACGGCAACGACGACGATGACCGCCTAACAGCCGCCAAAGGACTCGCCGATGCCTACGCCGAGGCTTTCCAGGAACACCTTGAGCGCGAGGGCAAGTGGGAACGCGCGTGTTCGCTCGCCGCTACGGAGTGATCAGAGCCGTTCGATGATAGCGTCGGTCACTGTCGCCGTAGTCGCATCACCACCGAGGTCGGGCGTGCGGGGCCCACGTTCGAGTGTCGTCTCGACTGCCGTGCGAAGCTGATCAGCCGCGGCATTGTGTCCGAGGTGCTCAAGCATGAGTGCCGCAGAGAACATTGTCGCCGCCGGATTGGCGATCCCCTCGCCGGCAATGTCCGGGGCCGATCCGTGCACCGGCTCGAACAACGCGTTCTCGTCCCCGAGATTTGCGCTTGGGAGGAGTCCAAGGCCGCCAACGAGACCGGCAGCCAGATCCGAGAGCACGTCACCCGCAAGATTCGGACAGACGATCACGCCATACTCCTCGGGATGCATCACCAGGTGCATCGCGAGCGCGTCCATGAGCGCCGTGTCGTACGCAACGCCACGCTGCTCGAAGACACGCTCGGCGACCTCAAGGAATCGGCCGTCGGTCGTCTGCATAACATTCGCCTTGTGGGCGACCGTTAGGTCATACCCCCGCTCAGCGGCGTATTCAGCCCCAAAAGCGGCGATCTTTTCGGAGGCGGCGTCGGTAATAACCCGGGTCAGCGTCGTCACGCCGTCAGCGATCTCGGATTCAATACCCGAGTAAACGCCCTCGGTGTTCTCACGAACGAACACCAGGTCGGTCTCGGGCTGTAACGCGTCGGTTCCCGGATAGGCCCGGACCGGCCGGATGTTGGCGTAGGAGCCGACCACCTCACGAAGCGGAAGAATGACATCCGCCGCCGTCTCGCCGGCGGCACCAAACAGCGTCGCGTCGGCGGCCGCAGCGGTCTCGCGCGTCGCCGTCGGCAGCGGCGAATCACCTTCGGCAGCGACATGGTCGCCAGCGCGGGCCTCCTCAAATGCAAGATCGACATCAAGAGCGTCAAGCGCCCGGACAGTCGCCGGGACGACCTCCTGTCCGATACCGTCGCCGGGAATCACGGCGATCGTGTCTGTCATACCCCGAGAGACGGGGAACCCGCAAAATAGCGTTCCGATTCGGTGACACTGGTTCGATGGACAACGAGCCCATCAGGCGCAGCACCGTCGGGACTACGGGAGGACGACCTCGACAAGTGCCATCCGGTCAGAGGGCACGACCTCGGCCAGCACGGATTTGAGCTCCGGCCAGGTCTCCGGTCGATAGTGGTCGATCCCGAAGCTCTCGGCAAAGGTCATAAAGTCGGGATTGCTGAGGAGGGTCCCGAAGGATTCGCCGGTGTGCCGGCGCTGTTTCTCGGAGATGAGCCCATAGTCGTTGTCGTTGAACAGGAGAATGGTGTACCCAAGGTCCAGCCGGGTGGCCGTCTCGATCTCCGCGGCGTTCATCAGGAAGCCCCCGTCACCGGTGGCCGCAACAACGTTCGCATCAACCGCGAGGTCGGCGGCAATCCCGCCGGGTACGGCAATTCCCATGCTTGCAAGCCCGTTAGAGATGATGCATGTTCCCGGTTCGTAGGTCGGGAAGTTCTGGGCGATCGCCATCTTGTGGCTCCCGACATCGGAGATCAGGACATCCTCGTCGTTCATCGCATCCCGCAGATAGGGTAGCGTCCGCTTGACCGAGAACGGCTCATCCTCTCGTGGCGGCCGGTAGGCGTCAGTCACCACCGGTTCGCGGAACTCGTGAGACCACTCGGGACCGACCGCCGTCCCAAGGCGGGCATCGAGGTCCTCAAGCGCCGCACCAATATCGGCGACCAGCTCGACATCGGGGTTGTAGTGGCGGTAGACCTCGGCCGGTTCGCTGTCGATGTGGATGATCTGTTTATCGAGATCGGGGTTCCACGACTGAGGGTCGTGCTCGGCGATGTCGTACCCGACGGCAACGACGCAATCAGCCCGATCGATCGCCGCGGCTGCTTCGTCGTTTGGGCCCGAGTTGAGCGTCATCAGCGAGTAGTTCATCCGGTCGGAGACGGCGCCCTTGCCCATGTAGGTCGCAACGACCGGCATCTTGGTCCGATCAATCAGCGCCCGGAGGCGCTCGGCGGCGCGGGTTCGGACCGCGCCGTTGCCCGCCAGAACAACCGGTGCGGACGCCGACTCAATGAGATCGACAGCGTACTCGACGGAGGCCTGATCGGGATCGGGGCGACGCACCCGAGGACGGGGTGACAGTGGCGTCGCCTCAATCTCTGCGGCCGCTACGTCTTCGGGGAACTCAAGATGGGTTGCGCCGGGCTTCTCGAACTCGGCGACCTTGAACGCCTTTCGGACGGCTTCGGGGATGGTCTCGGAGTCGGTGAGTTGGGTATTCCACTTCGTGACCGGCTCGAACATCTTCACGATGTCGAGCGCCTGGTGGCTCTCCTTGTGCAGCCGTTCGCGGCTTCCCTGGCCGGTGATCGCGACCGTCGGTGACTTATCCAGATGGGCGTCGGCAACACCGGTCAGCAGATTCGTTGCCCCAGGGCCAAGCGTCGAGAGGCATACCCCGGCGTCGCCGGTCAGTCGGCCGTGAACGTCGGCCATGAACGCTGCACCCTGCTCGTGACGCACAGGGATGTACTGGATGCTTGAGTCACGGAGCGAGAACATCAGATCCTCGAGTTCCTCGCCGGGGAGTCCGAAGATGTACTCGACGCCCTCGACCTCAAGACTCCGTACGAGAAGATCAGAGGCCTTCATTGCTGGAGCTGAGAGACCGGATGTCCGTCGAATCGCCACACGAGGTCACTGGCACGCGTCGTCATTGTTCACCCGCCGTCTCCGGTCGCTGGACCCAGACGGTCTTGCGGTTGGTGAACTCCTTGATACCAGCCTCGGAGAGTTCCCGACCGTAGCCGGAGATTCCGACGCCACCGAATGGGACACGCGGATCGGACTTCACGAGTTCGTTGACGTACACACAGCCTGCGTCGATCTCCGCGGCGACGCGCTCGCCACGCTGGGCGTCGGCCGTCCAGACGCTCGCTCCAAGACCGAACTCGGTATCGTTGGCCTTCTCGATGGCGGCCGCCTCGTCGGGCACACGGTAGACGGCGGCGACCGGCCCAAAGATCTCGTCGCTGTCGGCCGGACACCCCTCCGGGACATCGGTCAGAACCGTCGGCGGGTAGTATGCCCCGTCGCGGTCCATTGGCTCGCCACCCAGCGCGAGTGTCGCCCCCATTTCGATGCTCGCCTCAACCTGGTCGTGAAGCCCCTCAAGCAGCTCCTGGCGGGCCTGTGGGCCGACATCGGTATCAGGGTCCATCGGGTCGCCGATCGTCAGCGCCTCGAACTCCGAGAGGAGCGCGTCGGTGAACGCCTCGTAGACCTCATCAACGACGATGAACCGCTTGGCGGCGATACACGACTGGCCACCGTTCTGGTTGCGCGCCCAGGCGCCGGTCTTGGCGGCCGCCTCGATGTCCGCGTCCGCAAGGACGACATAGGGGTCACTGCCACCCAGCTCGAGGACGGTCTTTTTGAGCTCCTCACCGGCCGTCGCCGCGACCGCTCGCCCGGCCGGACCACTCCCGGTGAGCGTCGCTGCACGGACGCGGTCATCGCGGAGAACGGCATCGACGCGATCGGAACTGATCAACAGCGATTGGAAGGCTCCCTCGGGGTAGCCCGCCTCGACGAAGACCTCCTCGATGGCCTCCGCACACCCGGGAACGTTCGAGGCGTGTTTCAATAACCCGACGTTGCCCGCGGTGAGATATGGCGCTGCAAAGCGGAATACCTGCCAGAAGGGGAAATTCCAGGGCATGACCGCGAGAACGGCCCCAAGCGGTTCGTACACAGTCTTGACGGTCGTCCCAGGCGGACTCGGATGCGGGTCATCACCAAGGTATGCGCTGGCGTGTTCGGCGTAGTGATCACACACCCAGGCACACTTTTGCACCTCGGCGCGGGCCTGGCTGATGGGCTTGCCCATCTCGGTCGTCATCGTTTCGGCGTACCGGGTCTCGTTCTCGCGGAGCACCTCCGCGGCGTTCGCGAGCAGTTCCTCCCGCTCGCGGATCGATCGGTCGCGCCAGGTATCGTAGGTATCCACCGCCCGCTGGAGCCTCCGCTCAAGCCCCTCCTCGGAGAGCTCCTGATACGTGGCGACACGGTCCCCTGTGGCAGGGTTGATGACCTCCATACCCTCCAATAGGAATCCGTCTTCTAAAGCACTTTGCAGCACGCGGCCGACGAGAAACGCGACGACAATAGGGTCGCGGCGAGAAACGGCGGTCAGTCCAGGGTGGTGTATGGGAGGTCCGCCGCGACCGCATCAACGGCATCGCGGTTGGCGTACATCAGGCTCGTCGTGTCCCAGATGCCTTGCAGGAGTGCCTGACGCATTCCACGGTCAATCTCGACATCGATGGTGTGCGCACCGTATCGGACGGTCTCGGCCTCGACATCGATAGTAACCTCGCCGTCGGGGTTGGCCTCGATCCAGTCTTGCAGCGTCTTGATGGTCTCGCGGTCGGCCGTGGCAGCAGGCATGCCCAGGGACTTGCAGTTGTCCTTGAAGATCTCCGCAAAGGACTCGCCGATGACCCCGTCAATTCCCCAGCGCTGCATCGCCTGGGGGGCGTGTTCGCGCGAGGAGCCACACCCGAAGTTATCGTTGACGACAGCGATCGAGCCGTCGGTGTACACGTTGAGCGGGTGGTCATTGAGCTCGCCATCGTCATCCCGGCGGGCGTCATAAAAGAGGTACTGCCCGAGGTCCTCAAAGCTCGTCTCCTTCATAAACCGCGCCGGCAGGATCTGATCGGTGTCGATGTCATCACCGCGGATCGGGATCCCGCTGCCGGCAACGGTTCGGATTTCGAGCGATTCGGAGGTAACGTCGCTCATTAGTCGGCCACCTCCTGAACGTCATCAGCTGCTTCCGGTGGCGTCCCGGGAGCCTGCCGACGGACATCGGTGACCGCTCCCTCGACGGCCGCGGCGGCGACCATCGCAGGGCTCATCAGAACTGTCCGGCCAGCCTTCGAGCCCTGTCGGCCGATGAAGTTCCGGTTCGATGAGGAGGCACAGACCTCATCGCCGACCAACGAGTCATTATTCATCGCCAGACACATCGAACAGCCGGCGCGGCGCCACTCGAAGCCGGCCTCAATGAACGTCTGGTCGATACCACGCTCCTCGCAGGCCTGGCGGACCGTCTCCGATCCGGGAACAGCCAGCGCGCGGACATCCTCGTCAACCTGTCGGCCCTCAAGGATCGAGGCGGCCGTCTCAAAGTCTGACACCCGGCCGTTCGTACAGGTGCCGATAAACGCGACGTCAATCTCGTAGCCGTCCATCGTCTGGCCGGCCTCAAGATCCATGTGCGAGAGGGCCCGCTCGGCCATCTCCCGCTGGGCCTCATCCTCGTAGGATGACGGCTCAGGAACGGGCTCGGAAATGCCGACCGCCTGACCAGGATTGATTCCCCAGGTGACCATCGGTTCGATATCGTCGGCGTCTAGCGTGACGACATCGTCGTACTCGGCGTCGGCGTCGGACTTGATCGACTCCCAGTACTGTTTGAGATCCTCGAAGGCCTCACCCTCGGGGACATACTCGCGCCCACGCAGGTACTCGTAGGTCGTCTCGTCGGGATTGACATAGCCCGCTCGGGCGCCACCCTCGATGGACATGTTACAGACGGCCATCCGGCCCTCCATGTCGAGTTCCTCGATGGCCGGGCCGCCGTACTCATAGACGTGGCCGACGCCACCATCAACGCCGAGCTCGCGAATGATCGTCATGATCAGATCCTTGGCGTAAACGCCCTCGCCGAGACGCCCCTCGAGTTGGATCCGCCGGACGGCCTGCTTGTCGGCCGCGATACACCCGGTCGCGAGGACATCACGGATCTGACTGGTGCCGATGCCGATGCCGATTGAGCCAAAGGCCCCGTGGGTCGCCGTATGGGAGTCCCCACAGGCGACAACCATCCCCGGCTGGGTCAGCCCGAGTTCGGGGGCAACCACGTGGGTGATACCCTGTCTGCCGGAATCGAAGCCAAAGAAGGTGATGCCAGCCTCGGAGGTGTTACGCTCAAGCGCCGAGAGCATGTCCTCGGCCTCCTCATCGTCCAGAGGGCGTTCGCGCCCCGATTCTGTTGTCGGGACGATGTGGTCGGTCGTCGCGAAGGTGCGGTCGGGATAAGCCACCTCAAGATCGCGTTCGCCGAGCATCGAGAAGGCCTGCGGACTGGTGACCTCGTGAATGAGGTGAAGCCCGACGAACAGCTGGTCCTGGCCGTTCGGAAGGTCGTCGACCTTGTGCCGCTCCCATACGTTGTCGTACAGCGTGTTTTCGCTCATTGGTCTTGCTCCTCGGCCCACGCAAACAGTGCACGCAGCCGTTCGCCGACATCTTCGATCTCGTGATCCAGTTCCGCTCGTCGCAGCTGGGTGTAACTCGGTCGACCGGCCTGGTTCTCGGTGATCCACTCGCGGGTGAATTCACCGTTCTGGATGGTCTCGAGGGTCTCCTCCATGTTCTCGCGAACATGGTCGTCGACAATCTCGTCGCCGCGGGTGAGTCCGCCGTACTCTGCGGTATCAGAAACGGAGTTCCACATTCCCTCAAGTCCGCCCTCGTACATCAGATCGACGATCAGTTTGAGTTCATTGAGACACTCGAAGTAGGCAATCTCAGGGTTGTAGCCGTTGTCGACAAGCGTCTCGTAGCCGTGTTTGACGAGCGACGTGACGCCGCCACAGAGGACGGCCTGCTCGCCGAAGAGATCGGACTCAACCTCCTCGCGGAAGCTGGTCTCGATGACGCCCGCACGGGCACAGCCAATGCCCTGGGCGTACGCGAGAGCGGTGTCGGCTGCCTCGCCGGTGGCATCCTGGTAGACCGCCAGCAGCGCCGGGGTCCCCTCGTCATTGGTGTAGTTCCGCCGGACAAGGTGACCAGGGCTTTTTGGGGCGATCATCGTCACATCGACATCCTCTGGCGGTTCGATCTGGTTGAAATGAATGTTGAATCCGTGGGCGAACTGGAGGGTATCGCCGGGGTCAAGGCCCGGTTCGATGGCCTCCTCGTAGACCGAGGGCTGGATCGTATCGGGGATCAACACGGAGACAATATCGGCGTGCCGAGCCGCCTCTGCGGTCGTCATGACCTCAAGGCCGGCATCGCGAGCGTCCGCGCGGGAACTGGAGTCCTCGCGGAGCCCGACGATGACATCAATACCCGAGTCGTGGAGATTCCGGGCATGGGCGTGGCCCTGGCTACCGTAGCCAATGACGGCGACGGTCTTGTCCTCGATGTATGAGCGATCCGCGTCTTCGCCGTAGTATACCGGTGTCGTGAAGTCGTCTGTCATTATCGGTGGTGTCAGTGTCGGGGTAATTGTCGGCTTCGATACGCGACGCACCTGTGGACCGGTCAGTCGTCCGCCTCGACAGGCGGAATCGTATCGGCCTTGGCGTTCCACTCGTCCTCAACTGGCGCCGTCCAATCGGTACCACGGGCGATTGCCGCCGCGCCCGTCCGGGTGACCTCCCGGACGCCAAACTGTTCGAAAGCGTCGACAGCCGCCTCAAGTTTTGGACGGCTCCCGGTGATCTCGACGGTCACGGTCTCGCGACCGGCACCGACAGCCTGTCCGCCGTACATCTCCGCCAGCGACTGCACCGCCGCGGGGTTCTCCGCGTCAACCTTGATCAACGCGAGTTCGCGGTCGATCGCGTCCGGCTTGAGTTCGCGGACAGCAATCACCGGGATGAGCTTCCGGAGCTGTTTTTTCGCCTGCTGGACGCCCGGACGGGGCTCCTCAATCACCAGGGTGATGCGCGCACGGTCGGGGTCCTCCGTTGGACCGACGGTCAGGCTCTCGATGTTGAACTGCCGTCGGCGGAAGAGACTCGCCACATCGGCGAGGACGCCCGGTTCGTGTTTGACGAGTGCCGAGAGCGTGACCCGTTCGGGGTCGGGGGTGGAGTCGGCGTTGGGATCAACTCGTTGACCCTGTGCGTTTCGCTGACCGCGCGGTTTGGGACGCTCGTCGGGGGCCGGTCCTTCGAGGGCTTGGTAATCGTCGTCGGAAGTGTTGCTCATGGATAATCACCTCACAGCTGGTTCTTTTCGAGGGCAAACTCCACGTTGTTCCCGCCGGCGGGAACCATCGGGTAGACGTTCGCCTCCGGGTCGATGCGGGCGTCGATCACCGACGGGCCATCGTATTCAAGCGCGGCCTGGATGGTATCGGGGGCCTCATCGTAGTGCTCGATGGAGAAGCCACGAGCACCGAAGGCCTCCGCAAGTTTGTCGAACTCGGGCACCCACTGGTAGTTCGAGGCCGTTCGTCGGCCCTCATAGAAGGCGTCCTGCCACTGGCGGACCATCCCGATGTACTCGTTGTTGAGGACGACGAATGTGATGTCCATCTCCTCGCGCACCGCCACCGACAGCTCCTGGATCGTCATCAGGAAGGACCCGTCGCCGTCGAAACAGACGACATCCTGCTCGTCGTCCGCAGCAACGCGTGCGCCGATGGCGGCGGGAAGCCCGTAACCCATCGTCCCGAGACCGTGAGAGGACACCCAGGTACGGGGTTCCTTGTAGGTCCAGTACTGACACGCCCACATCTGGTGTTGGCCGACACCGGTGGTCACGATTGTGTCGTCGGCCGTCGCCTCGTCGACCGCTTCGACAATAAACTCCGGCTGGACCGGCCGGTCATCAGGGGTGGGATACCCCATCGGATAGTCGTCTTTCCACTCGAAGACCGTCTCGCGCCAGTCGTCAATGGTGGGACTCTCGTCGATGGCGTCGTTGATTGCCGTAATCGCGGCCGCCGCGTCACCAACGACCGGATAGTCGGCCTCGATGTTCTTCGAAATCTCCGAGGGGTCGATATCGACGTGAATAACCGCCGCGTTGGGAGCGAACGTTTCGATGTCACCGGTCAGCCGATCCTCAAAGCGGGTGCCGACCCCGATCAACAGGTCACAGTGCGAGATCGCCATGTTGGCGTAACCGGGACCGTGCATCCCGCCCATCTCAAGGGACAGCTCGTGATCTTCGGGGAACGAACCAAGGCCGGGCATCGTCGTCACGACGGGGATCCCGTGTTCGGTCGCAAAGGTGCGTAACTCATCGCTTGCGCCGGATTTGATCACACCGCCTCCGGCGAGCAGTAGCGGCTTGTCGGCCCGCTCAATCGCCTCGGCGGCCGCTTTGACAGCCACCGGATCAGGCTCTTCGCGGTACTCGTAGGTGTCCGGCGTCGAGGGCTCGTCCGGTTCGACATCGGTCTCGCCCATCGTGACATCCTTCGGAAGGTCGACCAGCGTCGGCCCTGGACGCCCCTCGGCCGCTAGCGCGGCGGCAGCCCCGACATCGTTGCCGACCTCATCAGGGTGCGAGGAGAAGATGTTGTGTTTGGTGATCGGATCTGTGATCCCGGTCGTATCGGTCTCCTGAAACGCGTCGTTGCCGACGAAGCTCGTCGGAACCTGGCCGGCCAGCGCCAACAGGGGATCGGAGTCCATGTCGGCGTCGGCGATCCCGGTGATCAGGTTCGTGACTCCCGGTCCGGAGGTCACCATACAGACTCCGGGGGCACCGGAGACGATGCCGTAGGCGTCAGCGGCGTGGGCGGCCCCCTGTTCATGGGCCATCGTGACGTGGGTGAGCTGGTCGGAGAAGGACAGCTCATCGTAGACGGGCATGATCGCGCCCCCCTGAACGCCAAAGACATACTCGATATCGGCCTTCTCAAGCGCCCGGATAACCGACCGGGCGCCGGTGTCGACGGGCCGGAACGACTCATCGTCGGCCGACTCGCTCGATTCCTGCTCGGCTGGTTGTTCTGAGGACTGTTCCGCTGGTGGTGTATCTGGTGTGACGGAGGCTTGTTCGCTCATGATCGTGGATGCATCGGGTGCGGTGGTCGGTGGTCGATTCGACGGACCCACGTGGCTGGTCGGCTTTGGCGGACAGCATCGTTGCACTGGGCGGCGACGCGGACACGTGGAACGGAGACAGAAACAGGAGGGGCTATACAGCCCCTACAATACGGGCGACGCGACTGCCGGCGCCGGATGCGAACCCGCTGGCGACCGGAGGTCGTCGCTTCATCGATACGAACCTCTGACCGGTCGGTGTTAAACCTTTCGCGATGCGGCGCCTCTGTGTCGGCCGCGGAAGCTCGGAGCGTCATCAAGGGCAATCAGGCCCGTGCCTCTTCCTGTCGAGGGACGCCGACCTCGCGAGCAAAGCGGTGGAGCTCCTCGACCGTGACGCGGTTTTTCTCGGCGCCGTAGTCCTTGACCCGTCGAGTGACGGCTCGAACCTGTTCGTCTGTCGGCTCGAAGCCAGCCTCTTGGAGCCGTTCACGGACCGAGTGTGTCCCGGTGTGCTTGCCGAGAACGAGTTCCCGTTCGGCGCCGACCATCTCCGGGGTCATAACGCCCGGCTCGAAGGTGTCGGCGTTCTCGATGACGCCAGCGGCGTGAATGCCGCTCTCGTGTGAAAAGGCGTTCCGCCCGACGACCGGTTTGTTCGGCGGAACGGGAACATCCGCCTTCTCCTCGACCACGCGCGAGAGTTCGGTGATGCGCCTCGTGTCGATGCCCGTGTCGGCCTGGTAGACCGACTCGATGGCCATGACGACCTCCTCGTAGGCGGCATTGCCGGCGCGTTCGCCGATGGAGTTGACCGAGACCTGCGCCTGGTCGGCCCCGGCCTCAAGCCCGGCGATCGCATTGGCCGTCGCCATTCCGAAGTCATCGTGAGTGTGGACATCAATCCGGGCGTCGCTGTGGGCGGTGACCGTCTCAATCAGGTCATAGAACCGCCGCGGCGCGGCGACACCGGTCGTATCGGGAATGTTAATCCAGTCGGTTCCTGCCTCCGACACCGCCTCGATGACGTCGATCAGGAACGCCTCGTCGGTCCGGGTGGCGTCCATCGGCGAGAACATGCAGGTCGCCCCCGCCTCGACGATCCGTTCGACGGCGGCAACCGCCCGCTCTTTGACCTCCTCGCGGGTCGCGTGCATCGAGTCCTCAATCTGGACATCGCTGGTCGACACGAACGTGTGAACCACCTCAACGCCCGAGTCGAGGGCCGCCTCGATGTCGCGATCGACGACGCGCGCGAGTCCAGCCACATCTGTGGACGTGCTCTCAGCGATGTCGCGTACCGCCTCGAACTCGGCCTCGGAGTTGACCGGGAACCCCGCCTCGATGACGTGGGTCCCCATGTCGTCCAGCAGGGCTGCGATCTCGCGCTTGTCTTCGTAGGAGAAGGATGTCCGCGGGGACTGCTCGCCGTCCCGTAGGGTGGTGTCGAAGATCCGTGCGCTGTCGATCTCGTTAGTTGAATCCAGTGTGCCCTGGAAGAACTCGATCCCCCTGACGGGTGTCAGAGGCGTCGTGCGTAGACATTGTATCCGTATCGATCGGCGACGCACACATAAATCTGTCTTTGTCGTCGGCAGATTCGCCGGGGGAGTTTTCTATGCGGCTATCAAAGGAACGGTCGTGAGCGACTTCGGGCTGGACCTCCGGGCGGTCGAGGACATGATCGACGAGGAGGAGGCCGACGAAGAGCGGCCGAGCGGCCGGGTAATTCTCGAAATTCTCGATGGAACGACTGAGCCACAGGAATACATCGAACTCGTCGGCGCCGGCAACGTGTTGGTTCTTGAGATCGACGGTGACCTCACCGAGTTAGCAGCCGGCTTCGCCCCGGACATTCGTGATGCCGGGGGGAGGCTCGTGCACTTCCGGTCGTTTCTGATTGTGAGTCCGCCAGGCATCGAAATCGACACGGAACGGCTACAATCGTCGGAGTGATAGAAGCACCCATGACACAAATAGGGCCACAGGTTATCGACTTCAAGAGTGGGCGGACCTGGATTGCGAACCCCGATGAGACCATGCAGCGGGCAAGTCACGCGCTCAAACGCGACGGCGAGACGTGGCTGATCGATCCCGTCAACGTGTCTGACCCCGACGCCATGTTCGAAGACCTGCCGACGATCACTGGGGTCATCATCTTGTTGGACCGACACACGCGCGACGCCGATCGGTTCGCCGAACGGTATGATGCGCCGGTGTATCTTCCGCGAGGCATGTCTGGGGTTGCCACCGAGATCGACGCCCCGATCGAGTGGTTCGAGGGATCGATCGCCGGATTCGAGACCCGCCCGGTGTACCAGACGCCGGTCTGGCACGAAACAGCGCTGTACGACGATGAGACGCTGGTCGTCCCGGAGGCGCTCGGGACGGCGGGATACTTCCTTGCGGAGGACGAGCGACTGGGCGTCCACCCAATGCTCCGGTTGACGCCGCCACGGGCAGCGTTGTCTGGGGTCACACCCGATCGGATCCTGGTTGGACACGGTGAGCCTGTTCTCTCGGGGGCGACCGGCGCGCTCTCGGATGCGCTGGCTGGGTCACGACGACGGTCACCGCAGCTCGTTGAATCGTGGATCCGCGAGGCTGTCGACGGGGTCGTCGGGCGGTCGTGATGGCGGGGACCCAATGACCGGGCTTCCCCGGAGCGGAACGGCAAAGACAACCGGAACGCGACAGGCTACCCCACACCCGTGATCGAGACGGTGTATCTCACGGAGGGGCTCGTTGACGCGTTGCTTGAGCTCGCAGAGCGGCGCGAACCGTCGTCGGTATCGGCAGCATTGACCGTCACACCAGCGGGCGAGCTCACCCCCGAGGATGCGACGGCCGACTGGTCCGCCCTCAGTCCGGAGACGCCAGTATTTACTGATCTGTATGTGCCGACAGACGAGCGGGCGGTGGACGCCGTCTTCGGCGTTGACGTGACGATTCCACACGGCCAGACCCAGGGTCGGTTTCTCTCACATCCGAACGGACGGCTGGGCGTCTCCGCCAGCGACGACCTGCATGAGGTTGTCATCATCGCCGTGCCACCATGGACGCGCAGCGACATTGCTGCGTTCGATCGGGCCGGACGAACGATCGGCCTTCGGACACTTGCCGCCGTGCCGCCACGACCGGAGTGGTGAGCCACGTCGATGGCGTGGCGTTGAAGAGCGTGCTGCGAGAATAGGGCCAACAAACCGATGGGAGTGAGACCGCCATCCGATGACGGCGCCGATATTGATGTCGTCGAGTTTGGAATCGCCGCCGTCGATGCCCGCCTAGACGACCCGGAGGTGACCTTTCCGACCACCGCATCGGCATTGATCGAGTACTTCGGCGATACGGAGGTGCCATACGAACCGGGGGGCCGGACGATGCCCGTGCGAACCGCTATCGAACGGACAAATCAGGAGCAATTTGACACCCGACAGGAGTTTCTCAACGAGCTGCACGGCGTCTTCGAACAGCAACGCGAGCGATCGGCGGGCGTGATCGGGCGGTTGCGCGCACTTCTCCCGTTTTAAGAGCATCGAGTAGGGCACGCTTTTTGACCCCCCGGCCCACAGAGCAGGGTACATGGCCGACGTGGAGATTGTCGACCGCGTCCAGACGGCCCTCGAAACGGATCCAGCGGCATTCCAGCGCCGGGTGGCCGACGAGGTCGAGTTGATCAAATCCGAGCTCGCCGACGGGACCTTTGATAATCCACAGGCGAACCTCGGGCTCGAATATGAGTTTTACGCGATCACGGAGTCTGACGATGACGGCGGACGGACGCCACCGGGGCAGGCCGGCCGACTCGCGCGAGTCCCGCGGCGACTCCTGTCGATGATTGGGATGGAAAAGGAGTTGGGGCTGCACAACGCCGAGATGCGCACGAGTCCCCAGCCGTTCAACGCCCACGGACTCCAGGCCCAGCAGTCGGAGGTCAAAGCCCGACTTGCCGCCGCCCTGGGCTGTACGCGTCCACACGGGATGCGGTTGATCAGCGACGGCCTCTGGGTCATCCCACCAGAGGGAGAGACCGCACAGGAGTACCTGACCTCGACGGCAACGGCCGACAACACGACGATCGCGATGAACATGTCCGACTCGGCGCGGTATCACGCGATGGCCAACGCGGAGATGCCGGTCGGGCTGCATCTCAAGGCCCCGCACGTCACCCTCGACGCGGACACGGTGATGCCCGAGAGCCTGATCACATCGATCCAGCCACACTACCAGGTGCCACAGGCCGATGACCTGCCGACGTACTTCAATTACGCACTACGGATCGCCGGACCGCTTCTCGCGTTGGGGGCAAACTCGCCGTTTTTCCCCCCGAGCCTCTATGACAAGGGAACGACCGCGGCCGAAGCGCTCGCGGACGGATGGGACGAACACCGGATCGCCGTCTTCGAGACAGTACTAAACGACCCGAGCACGCCGAAGGGGAAGGTCCGCTTCCCCGGAGATCTCGACAGTGTCTACGAGGCGGTCGAGCGGATTGCGAACGATCCACCACTCGTGCCGGTCGTCTCGGATGAATCCGCCCGGTTCGACGACAAGTTTGCGCACTTCCGGCACAAGCACGGCACGTACTGGCGATGGATCCGGCCGGTCTTCGACGGCCCATCCCGGTCGGCTGCGAATGCCCGCATTGAGTTCCGACTCCTGCCAGGCCAGCCGACGGTCCAGGATACGATTGCGATGCAGGCGGCCTTCGCCGGTCTGATGGAGTCACTCCCGCGGGTCGAACACCCAATCGCCGACCTCGACTGGCACAGCGCCCGTCGAAACTTCTACCGGGCGATGCACGACGGCCTCGATGCCGATCTCGTCTGGCTCACGAACGACGGGATTGAGACCACCGACGACGAGCGACTCTTCGATGATCTTCTTGCCCACGCGCGCGATGGCTTGCGGTCGGCCGGCGTCCCGGAGGGGGCCGTCGAACGGTACCTCCATCCGCTCCGACGACGCGTCGATCACGGGACCAATCCCGCCGCCTGGAAGCGCGAACGCGCTCGTCAGGCCGTCGCCGACGGGGCCGACCTCAAGGAGGCCATCTTCACCGCCCAACAGGCGTACTTTGATCGCCAGCGCAATACGCTGCTTGAGGGAAGTTTCGCCGAGTGGCTCGAGTGAGCCAGCACAAACCGGATCACCCAGGGGGCTCGAATCCCACAGACACGATATGACGACGTTTCTTGCCGGTGGAACGGGTACCCCCAAGCTTCTCACCGGGCTCGAACGAACGGACGCCTTTGACGCCAGCACCACGACGGTCATCGCAAACACGGGCGATGATGTCGAGGTCGGTGGGCTCATTGTGTGTCCGGACGTCGATACCGTCCTATATCTGCGCGGTGGACTGCTTGATCGCGACCGGTGGTGGGGGATCGCCGACGACACCACCGCGACACACGAGAGGATCGCCGAGTTCGGCGAGGCCATGGACATCCCGCAGACACCGCGGTATCTCCCGGCTGAGCGCCAGACGGCCGGCCGGGCGATTGCCCGCTGGCGTCGCTTCTCCGGAGCGGTCGAGTTCATGGAGCTTGGGGATACCGACCGGGCGGTTCATACGATCCGGACGGGACTGCTTGACGAAGGGGAGACACTCACCGAGGTGACCAAACGGCTCGCGGATGGATTCGGGCTCACAGTAGAGGTCCTCCCGATGAGTGATGATCCCGTCGCGAGTATCATCCACACTCCGGCGGGACCGATGCACTTCCAGGAGTTTTGGGTAGCCAACCAGGGAACCCCGGCTGTCGAGGACGTCGAGTTTCGCGGGGCTGACACCGCGCGTCCAACCACAGCTGTCACCAACGCACTCACCGATCCGGTCGTGATCGGACCCTCAAATCCCGTCACGAGTATCGGCCCGATGGTTGCAATGGACGCCTTCGAGCGGGCGTTACACGAGACCCCCGTCGTCGCCGTCTCACCATTCCTCGGTGAGAAAGTGTTCTCCGGTCCGGCCGCCTCGCTCATGGAGGCCGTTGGGCTCACTCCGGCAACAGCAGGACTACCAGACGCCTATCCGTTTGTCGACGCGATCGTCGTCGATGAGACAGACAAGACCGAGCTTGCGGTGCCGACTGTCACCACAGACATCAGAATCGACGACGACGACGACGCCACGCGGGTCCTCGAAGCGGTCGCCCGTGCCCTTGATCAGGTCGCGTGAGCCACCGGTATCGGCCGGCTTTTGACCATTCAAGGCGAATCGGTCGCATGGACGAGACGGCGAGGAGGGCCGAGCTTGCGTTGCTGCTTGAGGCGACGGTAGCGCCGACGCCAGGAAACGTCTCGCGAAAGCGTGACCTTCCGGACCTGTCGCTCACACAGTTTCTCGCCGGAAGCGTCGGAGCCCGGGCCGGACTCGCCGACGCGGCAGCCGGGCGACCGATCGGTGCCGCCTTTGAGCACGCCGTCGCCGGCATGGCCGAGCAGGCCAAGACGAACACGCAGTTCGGCGCGCTGATGCTTCTGACGCCGTTGGTTGCGGCCGCCGGACGGGAGCAGCGTCAACTGACACCGGCAGGAGCGCGTGCCGTCGTCGCAGAGACAACGGTTGCGGATGCCGTTGCGTTTTATCGGGCGTTTGATCACGTTGATGTTCGCGTTCCGGACCCTCCAGCCGGGTCGGCGATCCCGGATGTCGCTGAAGGGAGCGCCGCGGAACCGGTGCTCAAAGAGCACGATCTAACCCTCGACGCCGTGTTACAGCCGGCGGCAACGCGGGGCGGCGTCGCAAGTGAACTCGTCGGAGGCTTCGATCGGACGTTTGCCGCCGCCGATCAACTCGCGAGCACCACGGGGTCACTACCGGCACGGGCGGCGGCCGTCCACCTCGAACTACTAGCAGCAGAGCCCGACCCACTGATCGCGACCGCTCACGGTGCGGCCATCGCCGATACGGTTCGCGACCGTGCGGCCGCACTGACTGCGGATCCCGATCGTCTCGTCGCGGCGCTCGATGGCGCCGACATAGACGAGATCGATACCGATGCAATCGACCGCTTCGCTGAGGAGCTCGTCGAGCGCGGGATCAATCCAGGAGCGACCGCCGATCTGCTCGCCGGCGGACTCTTCGTCGCCCTTGAACGCAAAGAGGTGAGTCTCTGATGGACCGTCCGGCTGGGAGGGATCGCCGTGATCCAGACGGCCGAGGGTGGCCGGTGGCGTTCAACGGGGTGACCGAGACGATCGTTGCGACCCCCAACGACGATGGAGGTTGGAATCAGGCAGCCTTCGGCGTCCATGCGGGCGATCCACCGTGGGGACGGTCCTGGGGTGAGACAACGACACACCGGAATCTCACCCGGTCCGGCACGGGAGTCATGCAGTTTCCAACTGATCCCGTTGCCGTTGTTGAGGCGGCCCTCGGGACGTACGTCACCGACGGTCCCGTGCTCACCACGGCCGCCGCCTGGGTCTCCGTCGAGGCGACGGTGAGAGATCGAGGGACTGAGGGCGGAACCACGTGGACCGAGTGGGTGCTGACCCCGGGGAACCACGGGATCCGGGAGCGAACCGTTCCAACGCTCCGGCGCGCGCGAACAGCCGTCATTGAGGCGGCCGTCGCCGCCTCGCGGTTGGATGTCGACGCGTACGACCACGGACGGCTCAAAGCGGTGCTCAATCGGGCCGCAGCGACCGTCGACCGGACCGGCACCGAACGCGAACGGGCCGCAGTTGATCGGATTGCCGCTCTGACCGACTGGACGCCGGCGTGAGCGGCGACCGCCAGCGTTTTGTCCCTGTTAGAGGGAGTTTTTGTCGATGGCCGCGCCCGACCCCGACTCGGTCTGTGTGCTGATTCCGACACTGAACGAGGCGGCGACCATTGAAGAGGTCATTGCGGGGTTCCGGGCCGAGGGGTACGACAACATTCTCGTGATCGACGGTGGTTCGACCGACGACACACAGTCGCTGGCGGCTGACGCCGGCGCGCGCGTCCGCGAGCAGTCCGGAACCGGAAAGGGACAGGCGGTACAGGAGGCAATGCGGTACATCGAGGCGCGCTTCGTGTTGATGACCGACGGCGACGGAACCTACCGCCCAGAGGATGCCGATCGGATGCTTGAACCGCTGGTCGACGGGCGGGCCGATCACGTAATCGGCAACCGCTTTGCGGACATGCAGCCGGGGGCGATGACCCGGCTCAACCAGGTTGGCAATCGGCTGATCAACGGCGCCTACCGGTTTATCCACCGCCGAGATCATCATGACATCCTCAGCGGTTATCGGGCATTCACCCGTGAGTCCTTCGAGCGACTCGATCTCTCGGCGGAAGGGTTCGGCATCGAGACCGAACTCGCCGTCGAGTGCGTTCGCGAAGGCATCGAGACCGTCGAGGTACCAATCACCTACCGGCCGCGTCCGGAAGACTCACAGACCAATCTCCGGCCGGTTCGCGACGGCGGGATCATCATCTTCACCCTTTACCGACTAGCGAAGACGAACAACCCACTGTTTTATTTCGGAAGTTTTGGCGTCCTCGCACTAGTAATGGGCCTTGGCGTCGGGGCCTACGTCGGCCACCAGTGGATTGTCTACCGGGTTCCCCACGAGATCCTCGCATTGGTGTCCGCCGCGGGCATCCTCTTGGGGGTCCAGTTGATCATGTTTGGGGTGCTCTCGGACATGATCGTCTCGCTCCATCGCGATCAACGACGACGGATTGACCGACTCGAACGGCGGCGTGGTCGTGAGTGATCAGAGAATACCCATCGCGGTGAGCCGTTCGGGGAGGTACGTCTCGGTGACAAAATCGAGTCCGTGGGAGGCCAGCGCCTGCTGTTCGGATTTCTTCTCGATCTCAAGCTGGAGTTCGATCTGTTCTTCCCAGTAGTCGGTCTGGAACCGTGGATCCTCAAGTTCGCTCTCTAAAGCGTTGATATCGGAGTCACTGAGCGGATCCGTCGGAAGATCGTACTCAACGATATCCGCCGGCTGAACACCGATAAACTGCGCCTCCGGCGTCGCGAGATACTCAGAAAGGTGCGCGGACTTGATCGACCCGTAGGCGACTGATCCGAAGATCCGGTAGGACCAGGGATCACCGTCGGTGAAGACCGTTACAGGGAGTCCAAGGTCGTCGTGGAGTCGCTTGGTCAGCCGACGGGTTGCCCGCGCTGGCTGACCCTTGAGGTGGACGATCAACGCGTTGTAGGCCTCATCAAAGCCGTTCTCGACAAGGCGGTCGCGCATCCCGCCGGTCTCGACGGCGAGCACGAAGTCGGCGTCACACTCCAGAAACTCGATGGTATCGGGATTGTTCGGGATCTGGTAGCCGCCCTCGCCGACGTCCTCCTGACAGTGGATGACACGTTCACCACGACGGGTCTGTTCGCGAAGCCGCAACGGCCCCATGATCGTCGCGCCGGACTCCTCCGGGCGCATGTGGAAGTCCTCGCGCGTCACCCCGGAGACAATCTCGAGATCCTCGATCAGCTGGTTAGATTCGTCCTGGTTAGAGAACTGCGCTTCGTCGTTGTCCCAGGATTCAGAGAGATAATACAGCTCCCGAAGAGTCGAGGAACGCTCGCCTTCGAGTTGATCGACAAGGAAATCGATCGTGTAGACGGCCTTGAGGAGTTTGCGGGCGCCGTTAACCGAGTTAGCCGATCGGGTCGAGGTCCGATCGCCGTAGACCCAGACCTCATCGGCCTCGTCATATTCGATGTTGCTCTTCGTCCGGGTGGGAAGTTGCATCGATGGAATCTCGCCGGCCTCAAGTTGGTCGTACAACTCGGCGGCGAGATCGATGAGTTCCTCCTGTGCGGTGGTGGGGGTATCAGTGCTCATAGCAGTTAGTTCGCGACAGTGAGTTTGGCGGTCTCGATGCCATCGACCGAGAGGTCAAACTCGGCGTCGGCCGCCGTCGTATACGACAGGGCCGTCTGCTCACCGGCGTCGACCGTTGCCGTCCACTTGATGAAGTACTCGCCGTCCACCTCAACGGCGGTCGCATCATCGGGGAGATCCGTCGGCTCCGTGGAGACGATCTCGGTGACATCGAAGGACTCGTTCGTGTTGGTGTGATTTTCGACGGTCAGATGGACTGTACGAGTGCCGTCCTCGGCGGCCTCGGCGTGGCGTTCGATGAGAACGTTGTTCATGATCCGCGCCAGCGCGTCGCCGTAGTCGGGTTCATCGCGGCCGGTGACCTCGGCGACCTTCTCGGCCATTTCCGGGAGGATGTCCGCTAGCTTATTCCGCTTGCGCTGGCGCTGTTGCATCGAGCGTTTCTTTTTGAGGTATGACTTGAGGTCGCGGGCGGCCTCGCGGACGGCCAGTTCGATCTCGTCTTCGATCTCGGGGACATTAGCGAGTGCGTCCTTTGACTCGCTGGTGAAGGGGACGTTCGTCGAGGCGACGTGGATCATCAGTACGACCGGCCCGTTCGGGAGGCCCGATCCGCCGGGCTGATCGAGCTTGTAGTTGCGCCAGCCGATCGATTTGACCACGTCGGTAATCGCACACGCCCCCCGCTGGTAGACCAGCGGAACACGGTTTGCAAACCGCATGAGATCCATCGTGCCATCAGCAAGTTCGCCACCGTAGGCGATCCCGGCCTCGACAACAAACGGATCGCCACCGTGGACCTCCGCGTCTCGAGTCGTCGCCGTGTAGAAGTCGGCGTCGTACTCCTTTTTTAGCCCGGCTTCGATCAAGTCAGCAGTAATCGGCGAGAGACACGATGTTGGCGGCGAGAGCACACTCACCGACCGCATCGCCTCAAGGAGATCACTCGCGGTATCGCGGTCATCGACGAATGTCCGGAGCTTCGGTGGCTCATCCGGCACGGTCCGGGTGTGGTCCCAAAGCGCCTCGCGGACGTTCTCCCGGGCGGTCTCGCCAAAGGTGACCTCCTCGCGGTCCTCGGTCATATCGGCGGCCCGATCGACGTACGTGGCGAGTTCATCGGCGGTGACCCGATCCCGGGAGTCCGTCTCTGCGTCGAGAACATCGGCGAGCCGGCTGGCGACCCCATCAACGGTCGTGTCATCCTTGCGGGCGGTCGTCACCTCGTCGATGACACGGTAGCAGTCCGCGCGGCGACGATCGGGGGTCGCGATGGCCGCCCAGAGGGCCTCGGTGACATTCGCACGAACAGTCTCACCGATCGTTCGGTCGTGAGCGTCGGCGACGGCATCAGCGGCGTTTCCAACGATCGTCTGCAGGTCATGATGGGCGATGCGCTCGCGCTCGGCGAGAACCGACGCTACGCGGTCGGCGAAGTCATCGGTAGCGGCCTGGCCCTTGTTGGCGGTCGCCTCACGAACGATCCCGGCGACATCGATCGACTCCTGCGGACCGGGCGTCGACCACGCGAATGCCCGACCGTAGTAGCGGTCACGGAACGCGTCGATGATCGAGTCGGCGGTCTTCCGTCCCACCCGGGTGAACTCGGACTGAAGAAAGCCCGAAACCGAGTGCGAATCGGTCGCATCGAGCATCTTCAATAGCGTGCCGAGTTCGACGCCGTGGGGGTGTGGTCGGATCTCCTCGGTCTCCGCGGGCAACTGGTCGGTCGCCCGCTCAAACTTCAGCGGTTCGTCCAGCCCGGGCTCGCGGAGTTCGATGCGGGCGTGCGGGTTGACGACCGCAGTATGTTTGATGTATTCGTGCAGTTGAGTGCGTGCCCGCATGGTTGCCTCCATTTCGAGTTCGATCCGGGTGCCGTGCGGTCGATCCCAGGTCGTCGTGCGTTCCTCGCGGATTTCCGGCTCGTTGGTGTCGGTGTCGATCACCAACTCGAAGTACTGTGCCTCGTCGTTGCGCTGCGTGCGGGAGGTGATCTTGGCCGGTTTGCCACTCGTGAGTTGGGAGTACAACACGGCCGCCGAGATCCCGATACCCTGCTGTCCGCGGCTGTTCTTGACACTAATGGCTCCCTGGTTCGAGACGACGAAGTTCTCATCGTTGCCGGTGGCACCCGGGACCGAGATGTCATAGACGTAGTCGGGCGGCGATGTCTCCTCGATGGCGGTGACCGCCAGAAGACACATGTCCGAGTCGACGAACTCCTGGAGCGTCTGGACACGCTCCCACAGCGACCGGAGCGCATCGGTCGGGGCGTACGCGTCATCAAGAAGCCCGTATTCCCGGAGATGATCGGCCGCCGGGGACACATCAAGAGCGTCACCCGCGAGGGCCCGCTCAATGAGCGACCGATACCGCTTAG
>Ga0207714_1000016_pt1 | contig 96784 bp, 73 predicted proteins | sample PonA232FremontCA_2_FD_187270 | JGI IMG/M metagenome (GOLD analysis project Ga0207714, IMG submission 187270) | Marine sediment microbial community from Fremont, CA, USA - Pond A23 Sediment 2 (SPAdes) | ecosystem: Environmental > Aquatic > Marine > Unclassified | place: USA: Fremont, California... | reverse complement strand
ATAATAGCAAACAATTCGTTGGTCTCGGTAACCTCTGCCATGGAACCCTCATGTTTTATTCATTACCTTTTGTGCTAGTCGGTGCATGAGGGTTTCATTAGGAGTTGCCCCGGGAAAAAATTTATCTACCTGCAGCAACAATCCCATGCCTGATTATTCAAAAGATAGGAATAACCAATAACATAAACAAAACATGAAATTTTCAACCGCATTTTTAATGCTGCTGACGGGAGCTATGTTATTTTCTTCTGCCAACACTGCGCAGGGGCAGGTTTCCCATGGTAAAGTTTTGGAAGGTTTGACCCTGGAGAGCAAAATCCTTGGAAAAGAAGTACGCTACAGTGTTTACCTGCCATTTGATTACGAACGCTCCTCGCGTTCTTATCCGGTGGTTTATCTTTTGCATGGCTATACGGACAATGATACGGGCTGGATCCAGTTTGGGGAAGTTCATCTGAAGGCCGACAAAGCCATTGCCCGGGGAGAAATACCTCCGATGATCATCATCATGCCCGATGGCGGGGTATCCTGGTACATCAACAACTACGATCAATCGGTGGCCTATGAGGATTTCTTCTTCCAGGAGCTGATCCCGGAGGTGGAATCAAAATTCCGCATCCGTCAGGAGAAAAGATACCGGGGGGTCTCAGGTTTATCGATGGGAGGTTTTGGTGCCCTGGTCTATTCCCTGAAACATCCCGATAAATTTGCTGCCTGTGCTGCATTTAGTGCTGCTCTATATACCCGCGAACAAGTGATCGAGATGAGTGAACAAAGGTGGAAAAATACCGAAAGTGTGGTATATGGGCCCGGATTAGAGGGGGAAGAGCGGATTACTGATCATTTGCTGGCCAATAATCCTTTTCACCTGGTAAAAAACCGCCCGGCTAAAAAAACCTCATCCGTTCGTTACTATATTGACTGTGGCGATGACGACGCGCTTTCAGTGGCCAACAATACATTTCACAATCTGTTGCTTAATAAAAAAATTCCCCATGAATACCGGGTTCGCGACGGGAGCCATGCCTGGCCCTACTGGCGCAGCGGAATAATAGACGGACTGAAATTCATCGGAGAAAGTTTCCATCAATTCTGAACCCATTACCTTTATGAGGGAGCACAGAATTAAACAACTGAAATACTGCAAATTAAGCTTCTACCAATTCTGAGCCAAGCGATGATGAACAATTAAAGGTCAATGGCTGAAATTCATCAGACAAAGCTTTCATCAGGTCTGAGAGGTACAGAAAATCCAGGGCCATCCCATAGCTTCAAAAGAATCTTCAAAACTTACAATCCGCTTATCATCCTGGCCTGTTATGAATGACTGGTAGTTCCGAGGATGGGAAACATTGCGCAAAAGATTTACAAACGTAGAACAGGGACGATGCTATTTTTTTCTTCTGATCTTTATCCTTTTATAATTCCCCTGTTCATCCTGATAAATCATCTCAATCATTTTCGATGACCGAAAGGCATTGTTCAGGAAAGATTTACAGAAAGATTGCTGCAGGGAATCGGCATAGTTGTACTGATTGATGCGTAGGATGCGGTTGCCGGGTTCCAGGCCCAGGCTATCGACCAAAGAATTTTGCCATACCAGGCCCACGCGAAAAGTATCCTGCTCTACCACCGGACTGAAACCGAGACCGGACCCCTCAGGATCCTGATAAGTCAATGGGGATGAAGCGGGCTCAAAATAAAACCTTTCTCCCGGATAATCCAGGGTAACCCGTCCATAACGGAGTAAGTTGCTGCCAATGCGTGAGGCATTTGCAGTCACTTCAATTTCGGGCTGGTGGATGGGGTTCCCCGCCAGGGTAAGCGAATCCAAAACAAACCGGTAAACCCTGTTTTTTTCACCCGAACCAATGACACCCATATTATGAGAGCCATATCCTGTTTTGGTCCGGGTGAGCTTGACCGTTTCCTTCAATGAAGCCAACAGTTCACGGTCTATATTGATAAAAACATCGCTGCCGCTGTCAAACATCACTTGATGGGATGGGCCGTGGCCAAATTTCACCGCAAAATAAGGGGTGTACTGGTGGTCATGCTTCATGGAATAAGATGCCTTTTGCTTCACATCCAGCTTTTCGACTTCATTTGCCAGGATAAACAGGCTGTCCTGCAGGTCGATTTGAATGGCGGAATTGCGGAGCATGTTGCTGCCGATGATCCCATCCACCTCAAAACACGACCAGGGCAATTTGCTCAGGTCATAGACCAAAGCAGGAGTGCCCGTAAAGGTGACCCTTCCCAGGGACAGCTGACCGGTTCGCACAACCCGGGAAGTATCGGTATTGCGATGCACATCATAAAAGTGATGGGTTCCGATCACCGGGTAATCCATTTGCCGATAGAGGGCTTTTGAAACCACGGTAAGGGCCCCCGAATCATATATGAATCGGTAGGTCTTGCCCTGGATCTTCACCGGTAAGATGAGTTTATCGCTCAGATAATCAAAAGCGAGGGTGTCATGATAAACCTTTCGCTCAGCACGACCCCGGTTCATCTCGATCCTTTGCCGGAGCAGGCTGCAGGAAAAAAACACCAGACAAAACAGACAAAAGATCAGAAAACTTCTCATGGCAAAAAACTTTCATGATTGCTTCCCATACGTGAATGGTCAACCAAAAGTTTAAACAAAGTGCATCCCTACGAAAGGTGGATGCCCGCAACGAAAATGGCAGGTCGGCAAATGTGGCGTTAGGCGGCCAAAAGCACAACCTTATGATCCCTTTAAAGGCCGCCCATCCAGAGGCAGTCAACCAGATCGGCCAGCATATGGATCAGCAATCCGATGGCCGGCAGGCGAAAACGGGGCAGAAAAGCCAATATGCCGTATCCACCAATGGCATACCAGGAATGAAGGGGATGAAAGCCTATGCTGCAGCGTCCCGGGGCATAGATCGGGTCAGCCAACAGATGATCCAGATCCACCAACATGGTTGCCACCATGATCAACCAGGCCCGTTTCCATCGAGGCCTGAAAAAGGACCAGGCTACCACTCCAGGCAGCAGCAAATGCAGCCCATAGTGCACCAGGTAACGCAGCCAATCGTTTGCCACTTCTGAAAGCAACACGTTTTCCCCCATCACAACCTTTTCTTTAAAAAAAACAATCGGAAAATGATAAAAAATGAATTGACCAAGGATGATACATCCCACTGGATGGGTTCAATGAACATTTGATCGCAACCGGGGTTGTAATAAAAGCAACCCTTTTGCTGCATAAATTCTGAATGATTTCGGGTTAATGAACGAACTGATTCATATTGTCTACATCAGCTTTGCCGAAAAGCATTTTACCCCGCAGGACCTCAAGGCACTTTTGGGGGACATCCGTCCTAAGAATGCTGAGCGGGGAATCACCGGGCTTCTGCTTTTTCAGAATGGCGCCTTCATACAGGTCATCGAAGGGCCTTCGCAAGCCATTCATAGCCTGTTTGAGGTCATTCAAAAAGACAGGCGCCACAGCCGCATTGTCAAACTCGTGGAAGAACCCATTGAAAAGAGGGGCTTTCCCGACTGGTCTATGGGCTTTCGGGATATTTCAGCCCGAAAAACTTCCCGGCTCAAGGGATTTACTGATTTGCTTGACCACCCCAATCCCGATCAAAAGCTTCGTGAAATAACGCCCCAGGTCAGGTACCTGCTCAAAAGCTTCACCAAATATACTTAAGGGAATGTCTTTCAATTACCGTGGGCTCCCAGGCTTTTAACCTTCAGAAAGACCTCACAAAATCAACGGCAAAGGGGTTGCTTCACCGTTTCAGGACTTATTTCACCGTTTTTGGGTTATTTCCTGGGGGCTGGCCGGAATCATTCCTCCTCCTTTTCGGAGGGGACACCAGTCGATCCGAAGCGATACCTGATGCCCCAATCCGCACGAAATACGGCCGTTTCGCCGAACATGCCTGCAGCCTCAATGTGAAAACCAAAATCCTTGTTGTCAAAAGGATATAAATTTACACCAACCGGCACCACCAACCCGGCAAAATGGGTGGTTCGGCCTCCTATCCCACCATATAGATCATAAGACGGGTCATGAACAATGAAATAATTTGCGGTGAGCTCAAAGGCCAGGTGCTCAAAATAATTATTCGCTCCCACCCTTACCTCCGCCATATATTGATTGTTCAACTCATAGTTAATGCCCAGATAAGGAACACTCGACTGATGGTAGCTAACACCTAACTGGGCAGAGGCTGCCGAAGCCATTAACCCCAGGATTAAAAGAATAAACAAATGTTTCATTGGTATCAAGACTTATTAAAAGTTATCAATTGGCTTTGCATTGAACATATCCCCCCACAGGCAAAGATTCCAGAGTCTATAAGTCCCGAATCCGAGGTCTTTGCCAGAACCTCACACATCCTGGAAATTAAAGGTAATAAATTACAACCAGCATCTATAATGATCAGGCAGGAATCTGATGGTTCAGTTAAAATTGGGTAAGCCAAAGAAAAGGATTCCTCCCGTGTTACCTTCTTTATGGCCTAAATTGAGGAATGCGGGCAAAATAATGAAATCTTGCCAGGTCATTTAATCGCATCATATTTTTGGTTAAATTTTGTGCGAATTACATAGCCATGAAAGCCCAACCACTTATTTCCGAAACCGCCCGGCAATGGATGAATTCCATATATGACGGGATCATCATTGTTGATAAAAACCAGAAGGCGCTGTTCTGGAACAAGGGTGCAGAGCAGATCACTGGTTATCAAAGCCGGGATATCACAGGCAATGAAGGGATAGACGCATTGCTGGAGATCAACGAAGACAATGGCAAACCCGACCAAACAGCGAGTACTGTTTTTCAAGAAGTTATAAGCAAAGGCTTCACCTATGAAACCCGGTTATATTTGACCCATAAATATGGTTATCGCTTCCCTGTTCGCGCCTTTTTCCAACCGGTGAGAGATAGCGATGAGAACATCACCGGGCTCGTGACTATATTCCGCGACATATCAATAGAAGAGCGGTTTCACCACCTGGAGGAACGCTATAAGGAAGTCATCCGGCAGTATGTTTCAGAAACCACTTATAAAGAGATCATCAGGGTGGTCAGTTCCGATGAATACCGCATCAAGGCTTACAACCGGAACCTGACCATTTTGTTTATGGACATTGTAGGCTTTACGGGCTTATCCGAGCGACTGAAGCCCGAAAAAGTAGTGGAGATGCTCAATGTCTATTTTACCCGAACGGCCCGGGTGGTTCAAAAAAATTCCGGGGACATCGACAAATTTCTGGGCGACGGGGTCATGGCCATATTCAAAGATCCCCCCGATGCGGTAAATGCGGCAAAAGATATGATTCCTGAAGGCCTCAATGAGCTCAACCGATTGCTGGCCGACAGGCGGTTAAACCCGATCAACCTGCGCATTGGAATCAATACGGGCAATTTGATCCAGGGGAACATCGGGTCGGAGGACCGAAGGGACTGGACGGTGGTAGGCGATGTGGTCAACACCGCCTATCGCATAGAAGAAGCCGCTGAGCCCGGGCATATTTTAATCAGTGAAAACACGGTCAAGAGTTTACAAGCGCCGAAAAATTACCGTTTTATTAAAGAGCTCTTTCTCAAGGGAAAATCTAAACCCATCCGGGTATATAGTCCCTATTAAAGCCCCCCTCTACGGGAACCGCCGGGGAACATCGTATTCAAAGCGCTTCACTGTAAAATGGCCATAGGTGTAAAGGCCTTCTTCCAAATCCCATGAAGCTTCAATGACTGTAGGCACCCGAATGCCATTGATGTTTCGGTAATCACTGAATTGGCCCACCCAGGGCTTCAGGCCCTGATCTTCCATATGCCGCTGGGTTTCCAACTTAACAACCTCGTGGTTGTTGTTGAAAGTCACAATATAATAGACCGACAATCCCTTGTAAGTGAAGGTCAGTTTGGCCCTGTTTGAGTCGACCGGCGACCATTGAAGGTTTTCGCGGGGCAAAAGGTTGGTGGGGAACCAAACGCTCTCACCCAACCACCTGAGCAACTCACCCTGATCCACCTCTGGCCCCTGCTGGTCGGCCACCTTAAAAAGAGAAAAAAGCGAAACCACCAGCCTGCCTTTGCCACCCATATACATATCCCGGGCCGTGAAAAGAGAGGTTTTGCCCTTCCAGACAAACCCGGGCCGGGAAGCTGTAAAATACTGTTCACCCTTTATGTCCATGGCCTTCTTGTCCGAACCGGTTTTGAACCAACCCCCATGTTGAAGCCTTAAATAGCTGATATAAGGCTGGCCCTGCTCCAAAACATGCTTAAAATAATTTTGAACCGGCACAGGAAGCCCTTCAAGTTGATCATAGGAAAATTTTTTGTCCTTCAGGGGCGCGGCCCGGTCAAAAAGCAGGCGCACTTCTTTATGAAAGCGGCTTTTCAAAATAGCCCTGCCCGTCAGTGGGAACGATAGGAAAACCATCAGGATGATGGTCACAAGAATGGGGGTCATATGTCTCATCTGTTTTGGGTTTGTCAGCGAGGGGGCTTCATTTTACCTATTCGGCGTGCCACCTTCTCCATGGTGCCGTGATGGGAAGAATACACAAGGGCTGTTTTCATGATCTGTGAATCATTTTAAAACCTGACGAATGAGCCCTTCCAGATATACATCCTGCGTCATGGCCTGTTTTTTCCATTTACCGGCGATTTGATCCAAAAGTCGGGCCTGGGCCATGCCACTTAAATAAAAACGCGTTGAACCATCCACCCGACCAAGACCACGAAGGTTCTTTCGGTCGGTCTGCCAATGGGGCATGCCTTCCTGATAGTCCAGGCTCAATGATTCTCTGTGGTCCAGGGCCACTTTATAAGCCTGTACCTCCGCATATTTGGCAAGCCCCTCCAGCCATTCATAGTGCTTTTCAAATTTCACCATTTGAGAAGGCAATTGTTCCCTTCGTTGATGCCTGGTTTGGAGAAATTTCCTGCACAAGCGTTTTTTTTCGGCGATGCTGTCGGTCTCAAGGGCGGCCACCAGATATTTGCCTTCTTGAGAAAACAGGTGGTTCAGGCTATCCCTGTGATAAGGATACTGGTCGGTTAAAGGGGCCAGGCTATTGCTGGCGGCAAATTTTTCGGGGGCCTGGTTGGCCTGATGGGCATGAAACATTTCATGAACCAGAGCCACCATATGGTAATCGTTATCTTTTAAAATCATTTGGGAAGGCATCAGCTTATTAAGAGGAACCGGTATATCACGGCGCAGGTTCAACAGCAGCCGACGGTTGAGCCTGTTGAGGGTGGTGAATCTTCCTGCCCATCCAACCTGGGTTTGAACCGCGAAAGCCTGTGGATCTTTGGCCTGCCTGCGGTAATAATTCACCGCTGAAGAATCACTCTCTCCTACCCGCTTCCAGCCATCGGGATTGCTTCCAACATTGGCCATGAATTCATACCGGTCATTGAACAAAACCACCGGTATGTTTTCGCGATCAAATCCGGGCCAGATCAATCCGCCATATTGGTCTTTAAAAGAACGAAGCTCCTTTAAAGTAGTAAGGTCTTCTGATGATAGAGTATTCCCATCATAGGGCTGGTCCAAACGGTTTGCCCGGTACTCGTTGTAAGCAAACTGAACCAAAACGGCTCCTACCAGTATGAACAGACCATATAATAAAATCCGGAATATTTTTTTCATGGAGATCATGGTTTTTTATTGCCTGAATAATGACAAAAATGAGGAAAAATCCATGAAATTCCAATGCCGGACAACATGGATCATGATCCGGGCCTTCAATGAAACATTCAGTTCTTAATAAATCCAGGGCTGGCGGATAGAATAAGATCCTCTCCCCTGCCCTGGTGGTTATCTTTTCGGATGGAACGATCTTTAATTTTAAGGAAAAGAAGATCTATGGGGTGGCCGGTAAAGGTTTGAAAAATCGGGGCCACACTCCGGCGAGGCATCGATCCGTCAGATCAAAATGTCTTTTTGCCAGCCCAGCCGAATCAATTCAATCTTTGAAGGATCGGCATTGCCCAGATGATACCTTTTATCAGCCAGTTTAATATGGTGAGGCGATGGACTAACGGGCCTTTCTTCCCCGAAATAAGCATTTCTTTTAGCCTGGATGATACGCAGGCCGGTGGCATCCACTGCCACAGGATCAAAACCCATGATCAAGCCATTGTAGGTCCAGGTGTACTTTTCGTTAAAATGGTGAGGGCCAACACCATAAAACAGCGGGGTAATCATCACCAAGATGTTGAGGCGTGTTTTGTTGCGCACCATGGGTTTTTTCCACAGTTTGCCCAGATCGGCGCAGGTATCGGGGTGATATTCATAGGGTCGGGGATGAAACATGATATAATTCTTGATCAGTGACCCCACGCCTGCCCAATCATGGGTACGCATCGGGCGGGTATTGATCAGAGCGGTGGCCTTTTTAAAAACCGGATTATTCAACACCCCTCGGTCATCCACGCTAATCTGGTCTTTCTGAACACCGGCTCCCATAACGCGCTGGGTAATGAGTTGCTCCAATTCGTCTGGGGTAGGCAGGTTGTGCCAAACGTTCGATTTGATGCCCACCACATCATCGGGTTGAATCATTTCGGCCCAGGCCTGCTTCACCTCTGCCTTACCGGTCAGGCTCAGTATGGCCCGATCCAGCATCTCGGCCAGCACTTTCTTGTCAAGTTTTCCTGAACGACCCGTAAGCTCCTGGCGACGGATCAATACCACCCGGGAAGGATTTGACCCACCCTGACCCCAAACACGCCAGGGAAGGCTTGTTAAAAGGAAACTGCCTGCTGCGGTCAGCCCCAGCCGTTTTAATGCTTCTCTTCTTGTCAATCGTCTCATAATATAGGCGTTTTGATGAATTAAACGTACATGGAGGAACCTGCACAACAAGTCTATCTATAAGGCAGATGGAGGACATGGTTCAGATAATAAATGATCATCTTTGAACACCATACAGATTGATGGCCAATTAATCACGGTTTCCCGGAATAATTTTCAACGGTTTGTTCCAGCAAACCGGAAACCTTTTTTTGGGAAGGAGCCCGGTAAACAAATACCAGCAAGCGGTCTTTCATTTTATATCCCATCCAACGTGAATCAGAAGTGCGCACCAACCGATGCTTTCCAAGCTGAGGGTTCAGTTTGGGAAGTCCTTTCTTGCGGGCTTTTTTGGCTTCCCGGGGCGTTGGATATTCTACAACAAAAAGCAGATATCGATCCTTTCGCGGGCCATACTGAGCAAGAAGGGCTCTTGTGTGCTGATCAACGCGGAAAATGTTTTCATTGGCAAGCCACCCGTATTTATTCTGCCAGGCATGATGAGTAAAATAAAAGAGACTCCCTTCCACCCTCTCCTGTTTGGGGGTGACATGAAAGAAGGTGGGAAGCGCTTTCTTTTGGCCGATGGCCTGGCTAATATGTTCAGCGATGCGGTGCATCTGTTCCTTGATGGGTTTGGTTTCACGATGGGCAAAAATCGAGACAAAATAGCGGTCCTGCCAAAAGATCAATGAGCCGGCCATATACTGGCCACCCTGGCCCAAAGCAAGATTGGCCGTGTCTTTCGAATAAGAAAATACCCCAAAGGCATTTTCAGGGGCCCCCATGTCATAGACCTCGACCTTGAGCTCATCTTTGTCTTCCAGCAAATAGCTGCGCCTGCCAAGCTTTTGGAAACCATATTTGAGGTATAGTTCTGCCGCTCCATTGATGTAATCATAAAAGGCCTTATCCGTTACGATGACCTGTTCGGATTCAATGGTAAGGGCGGAATCACCATTGGGCATTAAGTGCATAATAGAATCGTTTGACATGGTATAACCAGAAGGGATGATTAGGGAAAACAACAACATTAGAATGCTACAGCGCATCAGGGAAATCATAGGCCGGGGCTTTCTTTATATCCAGGTTCCATCCATCGGGTGATAATCCACCCGCATCCATTTGGATTCACCCAAGATAAGAAATTTAAAAGCGCAATTCAACCCGGGGGGTTATTCCGGACCCCTCCGGACCCCGCTTAGCGGGGTCTACAAATACCGCTTAGCGGGGTGGGATGAAATTTACCCCCGCTTAGCGGGGTAAAATATCCACATCAAACCATTTTGGATTTCAGTTGTTATCCATAAAATGTTCAATAAATTTAAAAATAATGCGTTATGAAAACCCAAAAAATTCTTTTTTCACTTGTATTGGCTGCGGTTCTGTTTATGAGCCAGGCCAGATCTGCTCAGGCGCACTGTGAGATTCCCTGTGGCATCTATGGTGATTCACTGCGGATTGAACAGATCGAAGAACACATCCGGACCCTTGAAAAATCAATGAATCAAATCAATGAGTTGTCCCAGGAAGGAGACAAAAATTACAACCAACTGGTACGGTGGATCAACAACAAGGACGACCATGCCAATAAAATCCAGGACATTGTCAGCCAATATTTCCTCCATCAAAGGATCAAACCCGTTTCGCCCGAAAATGAGGAAATGCACCAGCGGTATGTCACCCATCTAAAGCTGTTGCACGAGATCCTGGTCTATGCCATGAAAGCCAAACAAACCACCGACCTGCAATACATCGAAAAGCTAAGGCAAACAGTGGATAAGTTTGAGGATGCATATTTCCACGAGCACAACCATGAATGAGCCGCAATTTTTTCGGATGTCCTTTTAATCCCCTCTCAAAGCCATCCTTTTGTTCAAAGGGTGGCTTGTTTTATCGGTCCGATTCATAGGTTTTCATCCGGGCAAAGCGCTCGGCCAGGGTGCGGGCTTGTTCAGTGACTTCTTCGGGATAACCGTTCAGTTCTAGTGTTCTGTTATAATTCCCCGAAAAAATTATAATGTTAATATAATAACACTACAACTTATGCTATTTAAAATCTTTAAATTCAGGAGCTAAACATACACATCTGTTCTCGAGAATGTCCATTCATGAGAATAATCATACAATTGGATAAAACCAAAAGGTATTTGTTAGCGTTATAACAATGAAACCATTTTAACACAAACCAAATAAAAAAAAGCAGTAGATATGAGTCATTATCAAGAAACCCAAGTCAACGGCAATTACACCGAACAAGCACAAGAAGTATTTAATTTCATAGGCAAGCTCTCTGAAGAGCAGCCCAAGATTGCAGAAGGCTTTGTCACCATGCACAAAGCAACGGGCCAGGACAGTGCACTGACCAAGAAGCACAAGGAACTGCAGGCCCTGGCCATCGCCATCAGCATTCGCTGTGAAGGTTGCATCGCCTGCCACGTGCAGGACTCCATCAAGGCAGGTGCCACCAAAGATGAGATCGTCGAGACCATTGGTGTGGCTGTCCTGATGGGAGGAGGCCCCTCGGTTGTCTATGGCAACAAAGCCTACAAAGCCATGCAGGAAATGATGTAAGAAAAACCTTTGGTTAGTCACCAGCCGGTATCACCCCTGTGGGATACCGGCTTTTTTTTACCTGGTATAAAAGACCTGACTTTTTCCAATGGTTACAGAACAGGGCTTCGAAAATTCAAGGCGAAACCCCGGCAAGGATGGACCATTTGTAAAAATTACATTTGGATAGACGACATTTAAAGTGATCATCGCTCTGGCATGGCACCATTAAATTCCAAATGGAAAGCTACCTATGAAGCCCACATGCTTTATTCCCTGTCTGGTTGTTAAGTCTCTGTATGGGGGGGGGCCAGGTAAAGATTTAGCGAATAAAACGATAGGAGAGTTTAACCAGGAAGACGTTCTCCGGGTATATATCATATAATCCCCTCAGGTCCCTGCCATAGGAGAAGCGCCCGGTTTCAGCCGAACCGGTTCTGCCCTGGGTCCAAACCAGGTAAAGCAAGGAACCGGGCTGATATTCCCACCGTACAACCAGGTTGGAGCGAAACTGGCGGAAATTAAAATCATAGTCGTTCACGTAGTCTTCTTCGGAAAAGGAAACATCAAGGGAATACCGATCGCGAAGCACCTCTGCCAGGGGATCGGTAATTTTTTTGGGCCGGGAATAGTCCACCCCGCTGATAAACGGCGCCCCATAATATTGAATGGTGAGTTCAGGCGAGATGGTATAATCGATGCGCAGGGTCAGGTCCAGGGTTTTTTGATGCAACCGACCGAAGATGTAAGCATCTTCTGCATTCACTGTTTCTGTATTGAGATACTGAAGCACCCGTTTGGTGATGGAATAATTTGGAGTCAACGAAATGTTCAGGGCATCAAACGGCCGGTAACCGATATCCAGTCCGTAGGACTGCCCCCGGAAAGCCTGCTCGAAACCGAAGACATTGGAATGCCAACCCTGGAGGGAAAATTTTTTTCGCCGATCGCTCCCGAAGTTGAGCCAGTAATTCCAGTCGCCAGGGGTCTTTATTGCCGGGCCTCCACGAAGCAGGTCGTTGCTACGGCCATTGCCTTCCAGGCTGATGCCGCTGCCCAAAGACCAATGGTTTTTAAACTGGCTCCACCACTGAATGTTGCCTCCCCTGAATAAGCTGTTGCCGCCAAAGTCCCAGCCGGTCCATTGATTGAGGCTGATTTGGACCTCCCGGAAAATGGAAAAAGGTTCATGGAAACGATATCCTGCCCACAGCACCTGAAAGACGGCATCTCCCTGGCGCAGGTACCCCATATCGTTTAACTCATAACCGGGAGAGCGCCATGTGATCCAGGTAAGATACCGCAGGCCACTGCTCGCCTGCTTGCCGAAATGCAGGGTGCCGCCGTGCCCGGTTAAAGACCGACGCGTCGTATCATACTGGACATACTGGTTGTCGGGTCGTTGAAAATACCTGCGGGAAGATTCCTGCTGATGCTCCATGGCCTCTTCACTGCCCCGAATATGGCTCATCGAATATTTAAAGCTCAGATAATACTTTTTCTCATTCCAAAACTGGGTGAAATCCAGGCCACCTGACCAGGCATTTTTGGTGAGATAATCCAGCTCGTCGGTCAGTCGGAAACGGTTGGTGGAAGTAACCATGCCCCCAATCAGGGTATTTTCATTGTTCAAATCCTTCTGAACCCGCCCCAAAAAATAATTGGTCCAGGGTTCGACCACCTGCCGGCTTTTTTTTCCATCCAACAATACATCGGCTTTTTCCCGGGTGGTGACACTTTCCATGAACCCAAGCGAAAGCCCGTTCTTTGTCTTGCCGGTAATCTTAGCGGCTCCAAGGATGCGGGTTCGCTCGGGCACCCGGGCATATTCACCCTCATCCAGATCGGGGTAATGATGCGGACTCCGGCCAATGCGGCGCGAATAAAACAGGTTGTCCGAGGAGAAAGGATTGCCCCCGCTGCTGAGCTGATAATCGGTGATGTTCTTGCCCTCAATGAAAAAAAGCCTCTTCTCCTGAAAATAGGTCTCAAAGGCCGTCAGGTTCACCTCGGAGGGATCGGCTTCCACCTGCCCAAAATCAGGATTGACAGTGAAATCCAGTGTAAGGTCATTGGTCAGACCAATCTTACCGTCTACCCCTACATCATAGCCAAAATCCCTGCCGTCGGAAAAAGGATTTCCCGATTCTGCCTTATAGTTATTGAGCTTCGATACGAAATAGGGTGAAATCTCAATTTGGCGCTGGGGCTGAATGCTTTTAATTCCTCTCAGCTCACCGAAATGATGGACCCACCCGGCTTCTTCCTGCGGGATATATTGCCAGTTGGATCGCTCCTCCTTTCGGAAAAAACGCCGGGTGAACTGCAAACCCCACACCTGTTCTGGATTGCTGCTGAAACGCAGTTGAGTAAATGGGATTTGCATCTCGGCCACCCACCCCTTCTCATCAACCGATGTCTCCAGGTACCAGATGGGATCCCAGGTCGCATCCCAGTTATCTCCATTGTCGCTGATGGCCTCATCCCCCTTTACACCCGAGACCGACGCGGTAAAAGAAAAAGCCGTGCGTTTGTCAAAATAGCTGTCGATGTTGACCTCTACCCAATCGCCTTCAAAGCCGTCGCGCCTCGACATGCGACGGACAATCTTTTCGGGTTCGCCGTCATAAGCGCGTATGGCAATGTACAGGTTGTTCTCGTCATAAAGGATCTTGAAGGCGGTCTGATAGGTAGGAGCTTCCCCGTCATGAGGCTCCCGCTGGGTGAAATCGGCCGACCAGTCAACACTGTTCCATGCTTTTTCATTGATATAACCATCAATATTTGGCGCCTTTCCATGGATGCGACGGGTGGTATAAATCCTTTTGCCCGGTTTCTGAGCCATGGAAAACCCCGGCAGAAAAAACAGACACATCACACCTGCCAGCCAGATTCGGGGTAAATAAATGATCGACATTGCTGTTCTAAAAATTAAGGAAATTATTGGTTGTTCCTGTTAAAATTTTATACTGGATATCAGCGGCCTATAAAGATAATAAAAACATTTAAACCATGAGATCTGCCGTTTAATATAGACGAAAATATTTTTTGGGCGATGCACAAACAATCGCTTGCAGACTGATGAAAAAAATCCCAACATCTGGGGAGGCTGTTGTTGAGCAAAAGATTATATATTTGCCCCCTATGGGAACATTCAAGAAGGTAACATACAGAGCTTTTGCCCTTCTGCTCATAGGTTTGGTCGGTTTAATGGTGGCCAACGAAGCTGCCTTTAAACACACCCACCACATCAACGGCCAGATCGTCACCCATTCCCATCCCTATAACACATCCTCGGATGATAAGCCTGCCCAAACCCATCACCACAATAAAGCACAGATTCTATTCCTGAATCATGTGGGAATACTATTCCCGTTACTTTTTCTGGTATACCTCACATTGGCCACTCCTACCCCGGTCAAAAGACCGATACACAGCATCATACCTGTTTACTCGGCCATCATTTTCAATCAACAGGGCCGTGATCCTCCCATGCAGTAAATTTGCATCATCAACATTCCCTTATACGTCATTATGATATCCAGGATACCACCGGTGTAATCCGGGGTTAAGACCATCATGTCAGGACCTGAATACTAAAATTTTTACACACCAGATACGCCATTAACCATGAAGCGCATAGCAGTCATACTAATACCGATCATAATATTCATAACCCAAATTGCATTGGCAGACGGTGATGAGACCCATCCACTGATCAAAGGCCACATCATCAATTCGAAAGGCAACCACATTCCTTTTGCCTCGGTGAGTGTTAAAGGAACCACCATCGGGACGATCACCAACGCCTCGGGGCATTATATATTGAGCGGGCTTCCGGCGGGAACCCATGTATTGCAGGCCAATTGTCTGGGATACCGGCCTAAAAGCATCAAAATAGAAATTGAAGCGGGCCAGAAGAAAGAGATCAATTTCCGCTTGGAGGAAGATGTGCTCAACATGGAGGAAGTGGTCGTAACAGGCGACCGTACCGGAACGCCGCGGAAAGAGGCTTCGGTGATTGTCAATTCCCTAAAGCCCAAGTTGTTTGAATCCACCCAATCGAAGACCCTCAGTGAGGGGTTGACTTTCACCCCTGGGGTAAGGGTGGAAAAGAGCTGTCAGAACTGTGGTTTTACCCAAGTACGGATGAATGGTATGGAAGGCCCCTATACACAGATCCTGATCAACAGCCGGCCCATCTTCAGTGGCTTGGCCGGTGTGTATGGTCTGGAGCTGATCCCCTCGAACATGATCGAGCGGGTGGAGGTGATTCGCGGTGGCGGATCGGCCCTTTATGGCAGCAATGCCATTGCCGGTACGATCAACCTGATCTTAAAAGATCCCATCAACAATACCTACGAATTTGGCATCAATGGGGGATCAACCGGTGTGGGACTGGATGGCTCGGGTGAACCTGCCTCTGACTACAGCGCCAGTTTCAACACCTCGATTGTTGGCGGGGACAACAAATCGGGCATGTCGCTTTACGGTTTTTACAGGGATCAACAACCCTTCGATGCCAATGGCGATGGATTTTCAGAGGGCACCGCCCTGAAAAACATCACCGCCGGCACCCGCCTCTTTCATCGCCTCGGTTCCCGGCAAAAGCTGACGGCCGATTTCTTCCACATCAATGAACAACGCCGGGGCGGCAACAAGCACGAAAAGCTCCCCCATATGGCTGGAATAGCCGAAGCCCTCACCCACAAGATCACCACCGGTGCCCTGAACTACGAGCGGTTCTTCCGGGAGAAGGACAAGCTGTCGGTGTACGTCTCCGGGCAGCGGGTGGAAAGAGATTCATACTACGGGGCAAACCGATCGCTCAAAGATTACGGCAAAACAGAAGATTTCTCCTTTAGCCTGGGCACCCAATACAATGCTTCCCTCGGGGAGTCCAACCTGATCGTGGGCATTGAGGACAAGGGAGCCTGGCTGAAAGACCGCAAGATGGGGTATCCGGATATAGACAATGCCGAGATCAACTTTGCCGATTCCACCCTCAGCATACCCTATGCCCAAAGCCGAACCATTGCCGATCAGTTCACCAATACCCTGGGGATGTTTGCCCAGTACAAGTATGAATGGAACAAATGGAAAATATCGGCCGGGTTGCGATACGACCATTACCAAATCACCGATCAAAAAAGAGATGGCGGAGGGGTATCCGGCAATGTACTGAGCCCCCGCCTTACCCTGAAATACGACATCAGAAAATCGATTCAGGCCAGGCTGAGCTTCGCCCAGGGCTACCGGGCACCCCAGATCTATAATGAGGACCTGCACATTGAGACTTCCGGGGCCCGCAGGGTGATCCACCGCAATGCCGACGACCTGACCCAGGAGACCAGCCACAGTTACATGGCCTCGCTCGACTACAACAAACGGCTGGGCAATACCTATGTGGGGGTTCTCGTGGAAGGTTTTTATACCCGACTGACAGATGCCTTTGTCAATGATTTCGGTCAACCCAATGCAAACGGCACGGTGGTGTATACCCGTTATAACGCAAACAACGGGGCATCGGTACAGGGCATCAACATCGAGATGAAACTGGTGCCCTCGCAGAAACTATCCTTCAAGGGCGGATTCACGCTACAAACAAGCGCCTACCAAGACCCCCATGCCTTCAACAAAGAGGCTTTCTTCCGCACACCCGACGATTACGGGTATATGAACCTGAACTGGAATCCCAACGATCATCTGGCTATATCTTCCTCGGGGGCTTACACCGGCCGGATGCTGGTGCCCTATTTCGGCAACGAACTGGCCCATCCCGAAGAAGGAACCCTCAGGCAATCCCCCCGGTTCTTTGACCTGGGCCTTAAAATTTCCTATACCTTAAATATCAATAAACAATCCACAATGGAGTTGTCGGCAGGCGTTAAGAACCTGTTCAACTCCTACCAAAGCGATTTTGACCGGGGCATCAACCGTGACCCGGGCTACATCTACGGCCCTTCCAATCCCCGCACCATTCACTTTGGCATTAAAGTAGGCAACATGCTATAGCAAAATCATCCCGGGGAGTCGGCTAAAAGTCGACTCCTTTTTTTATCCTTATTTTTAGCCTGACTGAATGCTTCCAACTAACCTGTCCGCCATAGGCTTTTAATGCAGATAATACTCAAATGCCCGCCCTTTCAACAGATTCAACCTCCGGGTTCAAAAATCTCCAGTTCCGGATGTTTCAGGGCTTCTTACACGACAGGACCGCAAACAGCAAATCCCAAAGCCATCGTGCTGCCCCGAATCATCAGCAACTTTTCCAGCGGGTTAATTTTATAGCGGGAGATACCCGATCGCATCAATGATAAATCCAATCCCTGATTTCATTAAGAGGTATAGAGGTTTTCTCAGCCACCTGTTCCGGGGTCCTGCCTTCCATATGCAGCCGGCGGACAAAATGCTCCAGCTTCTCCCCCACCTCGATCAGGTGACGGTCAGGATCATAAAACCGCATGGTCTTTTGCCCCCAGGGCTCCTCATGAAGGGCGTGCAGCATTTCAACCCCCTGCTCGCTGAGCTTCTTAAAGACCACCTCAATGGCTTCGGTTTCAAAATAGAGTTCGAAACAATTGGCCCGGGTCTCCACCACCCGGTTTTTCCCAAGCTTCTCCGGGATGATGTGATTCGGATCCACCTCCCATAACGTGATGCCACATCTTAAAATGACATTCTTGCCAAAATCAAAGGCCACTTCCTGGCCCAAAACCCGGGTATAAAATTTTTTGGAAGCGTCAATGTCTTTGACAAAAACCGCAGTTGAGTGATATTTGATTTCTTTCATAATAGCGTATAAATTGAAATTCTCCGAAAACAAGTTACAAAATATTTCCATACCATTGATCTACTTCACTCGTCATTCGATCAAAACCCCGAAAGATTCAACTTTCGGTAATTTAACCGAATTACATTTTTTTCGGTAATAATGCCGAAAAATTAAATCAGTTTCATTATCGCTCGCAACCAAATCGAAACCTATGAACAGGGGTACCCTATCGGCAGATATAATATCTTACACGGCTCTGTCTGCTTCCGAGAAAAGAAAGTTGGAGCAGGAAATTCATGATTTATTGGAGAAGTTAACCGATCAATATAAGAAGGAAAACTTCTTCGGAAGGCTGGTACAGGGCGATCACATAGAGTGTGCACTCGATGCTCCCCAAAAGGTATTGAGAATTGCGTTGTTGCTTAAAGCCTATATCAAGTCGCTTGAAATACCGGAAGAACCCGGCAGGGATAAACGCATCCGGCTGTTTAAAGAACATGGTGTCCGACTGGCTGCCGCTGTTGCCCCGCTTGAGACATTTGATACCAGGGCAGGCATCATCGATGGCGAGGCCATTCAGCTGTCGGGCAGAACCATACAAAAGCAGGACACCTCAGGCAAACAAAACATCGTCATAAAAAGAACCCTGTTCTTCCGTGCCGCCAATCCCATTACAGAGGAACATTTTGAACCCTTGTTTGCATTGCTGGATACTTTACTTACCAAATGTACAGGTAAACAAAGCCAGGTTGTTTATTACAAATTAATGGGTCTGGATGAAGGTCAGATAGCTGAAAAACTCAACAAATACAGGTCGACCATCAACGAACATTCAACGGCAGCCGGTTGGCATGCAATAGAAGCGGCTGTAATATATTTCGAAAAATGGGTACAATGACAAGTCTCTATCAACTGCTCATTCTACAGTTCACGGCTCATATCCTGGCCGACTTTATGTTACAGGGTCCCCAATGGAGCCGTTCCAAGGAAACCCGTCCTTTGACCAAACAACATGTGTGGCATACCCTGATCGTTTTTACCGCCTCCTGGCTGCTTTCCTTTGATCCGGGGTTCTGGAAGGCCGCCGCCACCCTTGCCATACTTCATTTTGGGCAGGATATACTGAAGAGCACCCTTCAATCAAAGCAAAACAAGAACTATTTCTTTACCGATCAGGGAATCCATCTTTTGATGCTTATTTTGGTAACTACCGGGTATGAGCACTATTTCGGCTATTCCCTTCCATTTGGAGTACGTCTGGCCACTCTGGCCACCATGGCCGGAGTCCTCCTTTGCCTGAAACCGGCAAACATCATCATCAAGCACATACTGGATGTTTTCCATATTGATGCCTCTGCAGAACCGTCCAATAAACTGGTGGAGCAGGGTAAAGAAGAGAACACGAAGGGTCTTCCCAATGCCGGCAAACTGATTGGGATCGTCGAGCGGCTGTTGGCATTCTTCCTGATATTATTTGGTCAGTACAGTGCAGTAGGGTTGATCATAGCGGCTCAATCCATCCTTCGGTTCCGCAACACCAAACAGTCGGAGTATGTTTGGGTGGGCACCCTCTTGAGCTTCGGTATAGCCATATTTGTGGCCCTGCTGGTATCCCGGTTATAATTGCCCCATCCATTTGATAATACCCCCAATGTTTCTTAGTTTAGCCGTTTGAAAAAGATCTCCAAAAATCAACGGCATGTTACATACATCCTATATTGAGCTCAGCAAAGCGGCCCTGAACAACAACATCCAGTTTTTGAAGAAGAAGCTAAAGCCGGGGGTTCGCTATTCCATGGTGATCAAGGGCAATGCATACGGGCATGGCATCGAAAGCATACTCCCGATGATTGAAGAAGCGGGTATTGATCATTTTGCTGTTTTCAGCGTCGATGAAGCCATGCGAGCACATAAGATCAAGCAGGAGCACTGTGAGATCATGGTGATGGGGTTCATCGATGATGAATACCTGGAATGGGCCATCGAGCATGAGGTATCGTTTTTTGTCTTCACCATGGAACGATTGCGGGCGGTACAAAAAGTGGCCAAAACAACCAGCAAGCCAGCCCGGGTACATATAGAACTCGAGACAGGCATGCACCGCACCGGTTTTTTGCCGCACGAACTGACCGAAGTAGCTGAAATACTCACCAAAAATAACAAGAACATTTTTCTGGAAGGCATATGCACCCACCTGGCCGGGGCCGAACATCTGGTCAACTTCGACCGGGCCAGCAAGCAGCTGGAGCGTTTTCGAAAAAGGTGCACGTGGTTTCACAATTTCGGTCTCAAACCGCGATTTAGGCACGTAGCCTGTTCGGCAGCCCTTTTGAATTTTCCGGACTCCGCCCTCGACCTGGTCCGCATCGGCATCTCCAATTATGGTTTCTGGCCCAGCGAGGAGACCCGGATGCTGCATCTGAGAGAAAACGGGGTGATCCCCACCGATCCCCTTAAAAGGGTGCTTTCCTGGAAAAGCAAGATCATGAGCGTCAACCACGTCCCGGAGGGCGAATACGTGAGCTACGGCACCAGTTACCTGACCAATCGCGACAGCCTGATAGGGGTTGTCCCGGTAGGATATGGTTACGGTTTCAGTCGGAATCTGAGTAACCTGGGCCACGTACTGGTCAAAGGCAAGCGGGTAACGGTAGTGGGGACGGTGAACATGAACATGATGGTCATCGATGTCACCGACCTCCCCGATGTACAGGTCAACGATGAAGTGGTACTAATCGGTACCCAGGGTAACAACACGATCACGGTCAGCTCATTCAGCGACATGAACAACAGCATGAACTACGAATTGCTGACCCGGCTCCCGGAGGAGATTCCAAGGTATGGGGTAGAGGGAAGCAATGAGAGAATGAGGGGAATGAGAGAATGAGGGAATGGGGAAATGAGTGAATGAGGGAATAAGGGAATGAGGAAATGAGGGAATGAGGAAATGAGGGAATGAGGAAATGAGGGAATGAGGGAATGAGGGAATGAGGAAATGAGGGAATGAGGGGAATGAGGGAATGAGGGAATGAGGGAATGAGGAAATGAGGGAATGAGGGGAATGGGCGAATGGATTGGGTTTAAGTCAGGACCTTTTTATCAGGTTCCATTGACACATAGTTATCAGGGAGCATTTACACATATCCGGTAAAGAGGGTAAAGGTAAAAAAAGCGTAATAATCGGGATGGTCGCCAATAAAGTCAGGGGATTGGGGAAGACATATTTTTTGGTACACTTTGTAGAGTTCTTCCGGCAGTTCATTCTCCATATTTTGCCAGCGCATGGTAAAAAGGGCAATTAAAGCCTGTCTGGTCTGCTGTTTGAGGGGAGCCTGGAGGTCGCCGACAAAACTCTGGGCGGCGACATTTCTTAGCCTGGCAGCCTTAAACCAACCCAGGGCCCGCATAAAATGCATTTCGGGTTTGCCCTCTGAGACGAAGGGTGCCCTTCCGGAGGCGGTGGCATTTAAGCGTGCTTCCAGCAAAGGATAACCGGGCAAGAGTTTCTCGGACGAGAAGGCCAACAGGGCCACGGTACCGCCGGGGTTGACCACCCGGGCTAATTCCCGGACCGAGTACCAGGGGTCAATGGAGGGGGCATATCCCACACAACTGGCGCTCCAGGCCCATTCAAACGTGTTGTCCTCAAAGGGCAACTGCTGAACATCTCCCCTCTGAAAAACCACCTGATCCGACAAATCAGCCTGTTTAACCACTTGCTCTGCTTCCCTGATCAATTCTTCGGACTGATCCAAACCAGTAACCTTCCCGGTAGGGCCCACTTCATCAGCCAAAAGCAAGGCAGGCAGACCGATACCACATCCGGCATCCAGCCCACTGCTTCCAAGAGGAAGGTGAAGGCTGCGGATGATCTCCAGCACTGTGGGTTCGATCAAAGCGTGAACCCTCCGATGTTGCTCAATCTCATCCATCTCAGACGAATTCTCCAGCATACTGGAAGCCTGGGCGATTCAAAGCCCAGCGTTAAAAAAACACTGCGGGGAACAACCCCATAGCGGACCCCTATCGGGTCAGTAGGTTCTCCGGCTTCCACCAGTATAACAGCTGAAAGCCACCCCTTTTTTAGTGACCGGCCCTACAGAAAAATCATGATCAACAGTTACAGCCCAGATTTTTGTGTAGCCATGAGTTGGTTTCGCCATAGCTATAAACGCCATCCTTTCCTCTGGGAACCGTCTATCTGGGGTTATAAAGCTAACTCACCAGGATGTTGGGTCTGATCGGAAAAAAGGGTGTAATTTCCAAAACCATTGCTTTAAATTACAATATAATAGCCACAAAATCTTGTAAAAAAAGGACAAGATGGTCATCAGAACAGGATATTGGGCATAAGCAGGTTTATTTTTTCTTCAAAGCCTGCCGTTCTTTAAAGAGGGTTCACTCCCGGCCGGGCGCCTTTATCGGTCGCCTTTACTGGTGGGGCCCAGCTGCACCTGTTGACTTTGGCTTCTTGGTGAGACCACTCCGTCAGATCTTCGTTTCAGGGCCACCTGGTAGCGGTAGGTGGTATCAGCCGGTAAGCCGGTGTCGGTATAGGCGGTACGGGTCCCTTCCAGGGTCTCGTAAAGCAAGGGTTGGCCTTCACCCTGGGCACGATACAGCATCAAACGATAATTTTGTGCCCCGCGGGGTGTTTCCCAGGAGAGCTGCACCTGGTCGCCTCCCCCCTTTTCGGCTTGAAAATCCTTTACAGGGGGCAAGGGGTTGTAGCCCTCCACCACCACCTTCCGGATGTTGGACAACCCGGAGCGCAGTCCGTTGTCATCGACGGTTTGGATGGCCAGCTGCCAGGCCCGGATGGTATCGGGCAGCCGAGTTGAATAGCGATCTTTGCCGGGGTCGCTGAGCGAATCCAGTATCCGCCATTGATTCTGCCCTTCGCCCCGGTACATTACATATTGCTTTTCCACATCCTGGCTGGAGCTGGGTTCCCATTCCAGTGTGGCCCTTCCCTTGGCATAGCTGGCCCCGGTGAGCAGGGCTTTGGTGGGGGCGATGGTGTCGGGGCGGGTCACCTCCAGCACATCGGAAAACCGGGAATGGTTCCACCGGTCGTCGACGGCCACCACTTTATAGTAGACCTTGCTGTTGAGCGCGTTCAGGTTAAGGGTGTCCACATAGGCGTTGTACACGGTGGGGGTGTCGGTGACCTGTACAAATTCATAGTCGCGGCTGAGCGATCGAAAGACACGGTAACCCGTGATGTCATCCGCCTCCCCGGTATTCCATCTCAGGGCCACCAACCCACGTGAAGAGTCAAGCCGGGCTTCCAGACCTGCCGGGGGATCAGGAGGTACCGTATCCCGCACAGCAGCACTTATGCCATCGCTCATGCTGTAATTACCCGCTTCATCAAAGGCCGCCACGGCATAATATTGGTTGTTGCCCGGGAGAGACGATTCATCGACATACTGCATGCGTCCGGGTTGCAACAGTTCCTTGTGCAGGCGTTCAAAAGGTCCATCCAGGGAGCGGCCTGATCGCACCACGTAGAATCCGGCCAGATCTTCCGTCTCATGGGGATACTGCCACACGATCTCCACTCCCCGGCTCGTTGGCTGAGCGCGCAATCTGTCAGGGGCAGACGGGGCAGTCTGGTCTTTGCCCTCCACCTTTACCACATTGGAGGGTTGGGAGGAGATGCCGAAGTAATCATGAGCCACCAAACGATAATGATGCATCACCCCATTTTCCTTCAGGGAATCCACGTGATACATGCTTCCCTCCACGGTATCCGAGGGCCGCGTTTGCCGGTTATAAACCAGGGGCACATCGGTGATGCGGGTATAATCACCTCCCGGCTGAGATCTTTCCAGATCATAGGAAACGAATACATCATCATAATCGGTGTGGTTCCACGACAGGAGCGCTGCCGAATCCAGGCTGCCTCCCTCCAGTTCAGGGGCCCTGTATTGCTCAGGAACATACTGCATTTGAAGAGTTTTGCTGCCGCTGTGCCCGGTTGAATCCTGATAGCCCTTGATGAAAGCCCTGTATACATATTCCCGGCTTCCCCCACTTATCTCATGGCGATATTCCAGGCCCGAAGCTTCAGATATATCCCGGTTGTCGGCAGAAAGAAAAAGATAGAAAAAATGCCTGTTGTTCAGGGTAGTATGTGACTCCACCCGTTCCATAAAAGTTTGGGGTGCTTGTTGCGGGGGGGTGGGAAACAAAAGCTCCAGGATGGCTCCGGCCGACTGGTTATCCCGGGCCAGTTGCTCCCATCTTTCCCGGGAAGCCGGGCGAACGGGCTCGTCATTAAGCAGTTGAAAATCACTGGTGTCTCCGTTGCTGACCCTGGCCCGTTCCAGGTGCCAACCATTGTTCTTGAAATGGATGAAAGCATCTGTCTGACGGGGAACGATTTTGATCAACACATCGCCCTGGTACTTACGAATCTTAAGACCCAGACCGGAGTCACTGCCTGCTGCGGTGTCCTGCTGCATCTCCCTTGCAAAATCCGGGTTGGCTTGCTGGGCATTTGCAACAGGCAAGCCGGAAAAAGCCAAAAGGAATAAAATTGTTGTAAAATATCGCATGGTATCTTTTGTTTTTAATTTCAATTCAATGGTTTGATGTTAATTTTAAAGGATGATTCGCTTATCATATCAATTCGTATCAGTATAAGGCTTATTGAAAGATGATTATATCAATTTCTGTCTGTATAAGGACCTAATGACCATACTGTATGTCGGTATTTTATTGATTATCAATAAATTGATATTGGGTATGGCATTCTGTAGACCTGGCTGCTTCATTCGTTTCCTGCTTTTGTGGGTCATTGCATTTCATTGCCATGACATTAGGGATTCAGGGTTATAGAAAAGGTATTGGCACCACTGCCGCGGATCTTAGTCCCCACTGCCCCTTGAACTTCCAGGTTGATGGTTGTTCCCTGTTGAATGGCCGGATAAGGACTCAGGCCGGGGTGATTCGACTGAAAGTTGAGGCATTCCCGAAGCTTCTCGTGGTTGAGCCGTCCGCGATAATCGTCCCGATAGCTTACGGTCAGCACCTTTTGATTGGTGGATTGCCCGCCACCAGCACCATAATTGATGGGCATCAGGAAATAGGTGTTGTCATTGCTGTTGCCCGATGACTGGTCGATGCCCACTTCCGAATCGCTCAGGGGACTGTCCACATGCTTGTAACTGCTGCCCCCCGAACCAGACCATACGGCAGAAGGTGATTTCTTGGCAAATGCCCATGAGTCGATATCATAAGCAGGCAATCGCATGGCCGGTGTCAAACGACCCGGGGCGCTTACACAAAAATCATCCCCGTCGATCAGCCTCTCCATCTTCAGCTGCCACTGGCTCTTACCCGTAGGCGTTTCGACATCCACATGGGAGGCATTGCGCGAATTGGCAGGCTGAAGATCATAATAGCCAAAGGGTTCGGATCCGCTCAGGGTGATCTGAACCACATCGTAGGCATTGAATTTTTCCAGATGGGGTTGTTTGGCCCGGTTGGCCTGCTTGGAAACCACTTTGCTCTGGCTCACCGACAAGGCATTGATTTTGGCTTTCATGGTATTGAACTGGCTGGTCCGGAAATAGCTGGTGTACAACACCTCCGTGTTCAGGCGCCTGCCCATACTCCGGGCACCTTCCTGTGCCTTGCCCGCCATTTTGGTAACCGGCTTGTCGGAGTCGTCATCTCCCCAGATGCTCTTACCCGGGCTCTTATCCTTGCCTGTCAGGCCACCTGATTGGGAGGATTCTTCTTCAGGAGGTGTGGCGATAAGTTCCAGCCGATAGATGGTTTGCTGCTTCAAGGTAGGAATATCATATTTTACCAATCGCCCATCATTGGTTTTTCGAACACTCTGAAGGATCTCATTCTGATCACCGCTGCTGTTGATCGGTTCAAAACGGGCTTTCAGATCATAGCCCTCGGTCTCCAGGCTGTCCCAGACAGCGGAGATATCGGTATTAAACCGCATGAATCCCTCATCATAATCATCCTGGGTGAAATAGCGGCGGCGGGGGGTGGGAATCACATCCACCACCTGCTGTTCCGGTATGCTTTTCGGTGTTCCGCCCGTGGTGAAGATATGAGTCTCCACATGCTGAATTTTCTGGCCTTTCAGGGAATCCACGTTGTAGGTTGCAGTCTCCCAGGTATTGGCCCCTGTTTTTTCTTCGACCGTCACCGTGGCCTTCAGCCGGTAGCGTGTATTTCCTTCCAACATGATTTTCCGGTAATCCTTGGAAGCCAAAGAGCCCACATTTTCTTTGAGCGTCAGGGTAAGGGTCTCACTGTTTTTGTCGTAGTCTTCCATGATCTGGTCATCCAGGTTCCGGTAGATATCGGTCCACCTGCCCGGCTGATACTCTTTCTCCCAGGTATAGGAGATATCAAAGCGGTAAGTGGCTTTTTGCGAGCCCCCTTTGCCATCGGAGTATGTAAAACTCATCTTTGAGTCGTGGTAAATGCCCCGGTTAAAGGTGATGGTAGGCTCGACAAACAGCCCGACGCCTTTCTGATGGTGGTTGGGTGTGACCGAAGAGATGAACTGCATCCGCTCCACAGGCGAACTGACAGAAACGGCGCCTCCTCCTTTAGACTGAAAGTCGCAAATGCTGCCAATGGAAAAATTCTGGTTGAAGACCAGCGATTTGCCAAGGACGACCAAATCGGCTTTGATTTGTCCTTTCACACCCACCGGATCAGGCAGGCCCACTTCCACGACCGATCCAGCGGTGGTGCCCAGGATCTCTTTCTGAGCTACATAAAATCCCAGGTTGCCGTAGAAATAACCTTGTCCCAGGGCATACCAGTGGTCGAGGCCAAAATCACTGTTGCCATTGCAAAGCATGGACGGGGCATATTTTCCCAGCACCACGTCCGCTCCTGCTATCACATCACCTTCGGCACGGGCTACCTTACCACCCAAATCAAATCCTGACTCAAACTTTAACCCGGCGGCCACCCCTGACATCTTATCTCCCAGGTTGACCTGCTTCAACTTGGAAGTATAGCCACCCAGATATTTGCTCACTTTGTCCGGCAGTTCGGGGGCCAGTATCTTATCTCCCGCCATAAAGTATCCCGATGAACTGGCTATCTGAACCTTCCCTACTCCAAGGGAATATCCGACCCGGTCTTTGGGCGTTCCAAAATGGAGGTACCAGTAATTGCTGTTGTCGTTCAAATGGAAACGCAGATCACCATTGCCTTGGATTACCGGGCTTTTAGGTGGCACCTTTATGTCAAAGGCAGATTGAAAATCAAAGATGTTGTTTTGGTACTCGGCATCGATGGACCCTTTCACCGGGGTATTTCCCCTGTTGCGTACACCGGTCAGGGCATAAGCATCGCCAGAGAATCCCAGGGTCTTGATGCCAAAGGGTTGGCGTTTAAAGGCAGCCTCCAGGGTGGCATCGCCGTTGATGATAAAGGGTTCGCCTTCCAACCCAATGATGGTGGAAGCCTTCATCCCGATGGTATTCTTCTGGGGCTTGTAACGCTCACGCACATTGGGATCCTGGGTAAGCGACTTGTTTTTCAGCTTTGAGGAGCTCACCTGCGATTTCTGGACCAGGTTGAAATAGGCCCCTCCACCGAAACCGTAAAAAGCCAGGGGTTTGGCAAAGGGGACCCCCACGGGATAGAAGGTGGCCATGCCGTCGACATACCAGTAGCGCAGGTGCTGGTTGTTCGACTGCTGCTTGTGGCCAAACAGGGCATTGCCTTTAAAGCCCTGTGTATCGAATACCTTCATTTCCAGGTCTCCGTCAAAGCCCATCCCAAAGGTGGGATCGTTCTTATACATATTCAGCGAGCCCAGGATCTTCATCGGACCAAACTGAGCATTGAGCTTGATGCTGTCAATCTCAGCCCGTTTGAATGTGAACTCCGGGATGGATTTTCCACCCTGATTCTGGTTGGTGTTGATCTCACTGTAGAGCCTCACCTCCGATTCTCCGGAGATCTGGCTCAACCCTTTGGAAAGGTTGAAGCGCAGATCAAATCCCAGGTTGGCATAGTATTTTTGCTGTCCAAACTGAACGTCGATGTTTTTCAGATCGGTTGGGTATCCCACTACTTTAGGAGCTTTGGCGTTGGTGTTGATTCCAAAATTGCTGATGTCCAGGTATGGATCGCGGTTGGTGATCTTGAAATTCTGAAACCTCAGGTCGTTCATAGCAACGCCCGGCACTTTACCCAGGGTGCGGTCGAAAGTAAACTTACCATTCAACACAGCCTTGAAATCCACCTGGCTGCCCTGTATGTTCAGGTTGACCGTGGAGTTGGGCTCCAGGTCGGCTGTAGCCAGCCACATGGGAATGCGAATGGTCTTTTTCGTTTCCAGCAAGAAGCTGTAGGAAGCCTGCTGGCTGACGTAAGTGATGTTGGCCTCATAGCCCAGAGGTTTCTTGAAGGAAGGTATGGTCAGTTCACCGGTCATCCGGGCGGTATTGAGCATATTGCGGTGGATATCCACATCCAGGGTATCGATGGAAAGGGGCATGTTCTCGAGGGTACCCCGATCCATCAGGTCGGTGGCAAAGATGTGGCCGCTCACCCCTGCTGCACCAATGACCAGCTGATCGCCGGTGATGCGTATGCGCTCGCTGTTTCCGGAATTATTCTGAGTGCTGCCATGGCCGGATCCTTGCTGAACAGAACTCTTCTTGTTGAAAAATTGGGGCAGCCATACATCGGCACTGCTCAGGTAGACACCCTGCCATCCGGCACCGGCGTTGAGACCAACCGGACTGCCACCCCCACCGGCCTTTTTGAACATATCTTCTTTGGAGGAATGATCCAGGTAGGCCTTTTGAACGTGGAAGGTATAACCGGGCAGCTTGACGTAACCAAACTTTTGGGTGGCCAGCTTTTTGGTAGCGTTCACCCCGGAAGGCAGCGATGTAAAATCCAGCTTGGCTACCCAGTTGTCCCAGTTCTTGAAGGCTGTTGAAAAAGTGGCAGCCAGGGTATCCTGCTGACTTACCTTCCCATTCTTGTTTTTGGGTTTAACCAGGTCCCTCGAAAACTTAACCATGCCATAGGCCTGAACATCACGGAAACCATCGCAGTCAAAATTCAGATAGGTAGCCTGCTTATCTTGCTTACCCCTCTTATCAGCCGGCAGCAGGGTCACCGTATAGTTTTTTGAAACATCTACGGTGACCGGCTTCATAAGCCTGAGGTAGGCTTCTTCTTCGGAGATGGCCAGTCCCTTGGGGTTGATGCACAAATCATTGGTGGCAAAAGTCAGGTACTTGTTGCGGATGCGGTCGTCCTTCAACTCCAGCATGGCCATCAGGTTGGCTGTAGCCTTGGTGGGGGTCAACTCCAGGCCCACCATCTTGATGTGGGCAAAACCTTTTTTCAGACTGACCGGTGCTTTTTTAGGTTTGCTGGACTTACCCGAAATTTCCTTGTATACCTTTTTAAGGGGCACCCCATTTTTAATGTAATCCTTCAGTTTAGGTTTGCCACTCAGCTCATTGATCTTATTCTTCAGGGTTTGCCTGTCGGCTTCCAAAGCAGCTTTTCCCTTAAAAACCCGGCCGTTTTGATTGATCTTCACATTGGTCATCAGCACCGGCAGACTTCCGCCTTTAATGAAAGTGGCATTGACAAGGTTGGCTTTCCCGATGTATTGATTGTCATTCCCACTGGCAATCGTATTGGTGAGCACCAGCTCGAAATTTCCCATCAGTACCGTATCGCCAGCGCCAAACCTATCGGTGGCCTGTTTGGAGATATTGGATATGTCCACCGTGCAATGGCCGCCGCACTGAAAATTTCCTTTCCCTTTGGCTCCCGTCTGCGCCAGTTCGGTGGTATCGTCATCGGAGGGCGTGGGCGTGGGTGAAGGAGAAGGTGGCAGCAAGTCAAGGGTATCGGGCAGCAGGGACTGTGCTACCTGGCGCTGTTGATAGGTAAAGGTATGGATCTCACTTTTGCCGTCGTTTTTGATGCGGATCTGGTTGGTGGGATCATAGGCCTGCACCTGAACGGCATAACGGTGTCCGTCTTCCAGCATGGGTTTGCCCATGCCGTAATTGAGAAAATTCTGGTTCAAATTGCGGGACTCATAGACCTTGAAATTCTGACTCCGCATGGCATCATAGGGACTGATGTCGGCACCGGTGATGTCTACCAGTTTGAACTTATACTCTATCCGGGCATTGCGGGTGTTCACAGGAATCCAGTTGAAGTTGATGAACTGGGGGGAAGGGGATGTGATGCTGGCCTGGTCGCGTGGCTTCATGATCCTTGGCGGATCAACAATGGAGATGCGGATGGGCTGGCTGCAGCCCACCGGCTTGCCCGCTGACAAGGGCTCGTTGGTCTCATACTGAAGGGCCTGGGCACAAAGGTTATACGTACCTTCAGGAAGGGTTTGATTGGACAGGTTGCTGCTCAGGTCCATTCCTTCCACTTCAATATCATTGCGGCTAAAAGATTGATAACGTGAACGCAATTCCTGGGCGGAAAGGGTGATGGACTGGCCTGGCTGCAAAACAATAGGTTGACGCGGCATGGCGTCCTGTTCTGTGCTGGCCGAGACATCGTTGTTGCCGGTCAATCGCCACTGTAGCTTGAAACGCTGGGTTTCGCTCATGCTTTGATTGACCAGCGTGACCACCACTTTATTGGATCCCTGCATGTAATCGGAAAGATACATGGAATAGGGCGGGACCACATTAACATTCACATTAACAGGATTTTGCTGTGCATGAACAGCCGCTGCGGAGAGAAAAAAAATCAGAAGAAAAAACTTGAATCGGGAAACCATAGCAAAAAAGAATTTTAGAAGCATCTAACGCTTTTAACATTTATTAAGATTATTTGCTCCGGCAAACAATTGCTCATTTTTCATTGTTCAAGGGTGAAAATTTTACATAAAATTCTAACTGATAATAATCTACACAAAATACAGAAAATACGGAAATTTCAGACCAACAAACACAAATAAAATACTGATTTTCAATGTTTTAAAAATAAAATATAAATTAATTTTCAGGGCCTTTGCCCGACATCCCATTTTTTTTCAAAACGCCTTATAAATTGCAGCCTATGTTATTTAAATTCCTCTCCACCGTTTGTCTGTTTGGTCTTTGTTCGATATGCACACTGCCAGTACAATCGCAGGATGTGGAAAACATCACGGATGAAGAACCTGTTCAGATGTCCGGTTCAGCATCACTCAACACCGGTTTTTATGAAATGAGTGGCATTGGAGCGCGTCGTCAGCCTTACAATTACAGTTTGCGCTTCAATCCAACGCTTCAACTCTACGGCATATCCCTGCCTTTCTCGCTAACCCTGAACAAGCAGGGTACGCGATTCAGCCAGCCATTCAACCAATTTGGCATGTCGCCTGAATACAAATGGGCCCAACTGCACCTGGGTTATCGCCGGATGAATTTTTCACCGTTTACCCTGGATGGGCAGACCTTTGCCGGGGGTGGTATTGAACTTAATCCCGGCAAATTCCGGTTCGGAGCCTTTTATGGGCGGCTCGACCAGGCCAGCCGCACCCGCACCGGCAACATTCTGCAACCCCAGTACAAACGCATGGCATGGGGTGGGAAGATTGGTGTGGGCACAAAAGAGGAATACCTGGACCTGATCTTTTTCCGCTCTCGCGACCAACTCAACTCCCTATCAGGAGCAAGCGACAGTCTGCGTCGGGAAATACCGGCACGCGAAAACATGGTTGTAGGGGTCAGCAGCCGGGTCAACTTTTTCAACGATGCCCTCTCCTGGAAATTTGATGTGGCAGGAAGCGCTTATACAAGGGATATACGTCAGAGAAAAATCGACCTGGAAAATGAACAGGTTCCTGCATTCCTGACCAACCTCTATACACCGCGCACTTCTTCCCTTTTCAGCTGGTCGGGCGAAACCAGCCTGACCCTCAACCTGGACGGCTTCACGGTGGGTGGCACCTACCGCCGGGTCAACCCCGATTACCGCTCCATGGGTGTCAATTACATCAACGACGATGTGGAAAACATCACCCTGAACACCTCCTTCTCGCTCTGGAAAAACAAGCTAAGCCTCTCGGGCCGATACGGCATACAGCGCAACAACCTGACCGAAAAGCAAGCTTCCCGCACCAACCGCAACATCGGCTCGGTGAACCTGAGCTTCAACCCCTCCTCCACTTTCGGCATCAACATGCAATACTCCAATTTCAATGTCGACCAGCAGGTGGTCAGGCGAGACACCATCATCCGCGACTCGATGCTGGTGAACCAGGTCAACCACAACCTCAATGTTTTTCCGCGGTTAACCTTTGTCAGCGAAAACCACGTGCACAACATCGTACTGGGTGCCACTTATCAGAAACTGCAGGATGCCACCTACACCGGCAATGAGATCACCAATTACAACCTGAATTACGGGCTCACCTTCAACAAGCTGGCACTGACCATCAACACAGGCCTGAATTACAACCACATGTCACGCGGAAACTTTGAATCGGAACGTTACGGGGTTTCCCTCTCGGGCAGGAAAAGGCTGCTCGACAACAAGCTAAGCGTGAGGTTAAGCGGAACATACAATGTCAACCAACGCAACCAGCGTGAGGGTTTTCTTATTAACAGCTCACTATACCTATCCTATCGATTGGGAAGCAATCAATCCGTCAGCCTCAACCTTTCGGTGATCCAAAGTGAAATGCAGGGCAGCGACTTCATTGAATCCAGAGGAAACCTGGGGTACAATGTGGGTTTTTAAGAAATGATTAAATGAGTGAATGGGTGAATGAGTGAATGGGTGAATGAGTGAATGGGTGAATGAGTGAATGAAAAAATGCGTGGATTTGTTCAAAACTGAACGGGGTTGTCTCACAATGAAACAGTTTTTGCCCCCTCTTCCCTCATTTCCCCGACAGTTATTTATTTAAGTTGCTTACAAACAAACAATTATTGGTTTTGGCATATAATATGATCTGGTGGAATAGAGCCTTCTAAAAATAAAAAAATGCCAAGACCATGATCCGCAATTACATCAAAACCGCCCTGCGCAACATCATACGAGAAAAAGGCCACGCATTCATCAATATTTTCGGCCTGGCCATTGGATTCACCTGTGCCCTGCTGATTTTCGCCTGGGTCTACGATGAGGTCACCTACGACCGTTTCCACGAAAACCTTGATCAGCTTTATCGCGTAGAACAGGATCAGTACTACAACGGAAGAGCCTATCATGTAACGGTTACCCCCTATCCCAGCGGACCCGGATGGGAAGAAAAGATCCCTGAAATCAACGAATCGGTGCGCTTTGACCACCTTGGCAACCTGTTGTTCAACCAGGAGAAAAAATCGTTTTTCGAAAGCGGCATCATAGCAGCAGATCCCGCCATTTTTGATGTATTTACCTTCCCCCTCAGGTACGGTGATCCTCAAACTGCCCTGGCTGAACCCTACTCGATGATCCTGAACCAGGAGCTGGCCGAAAAATACTTTGGAAACGAAAATCCTTTGGGGAAAATCCTGCGCATCAACAACCAACATGAATTCACCATTACCGGGATCCTCGAAAAACTGCCGGAAAATTCCTCCCTGAAATTCAAAGGCATAGTACCTTTCGATTATACAAGAACCACAGGTCAATATCAGGATTCCTGGGGGGTCAACTCCATTGTAACCATGGTACAGCTGAAAGAAAACGCCGATCCCGGACCGCTGGCCAAAAAACTGACCGATGTAGTGGGCAGCCACATTTTGGAGGAAGATGACGACCCGGACGATTATCAGACCCAATTCATGCTGGCGCCTCTAAAGGATTTGCACCTGCATTCCTACTTCGGTTTCGGTCATCCGCCAGGCCAAATACGGAATGTATATATCTTTTCACTGATTGGTGTTTTCATTCTCCTGATAGCAGCGATCAACTACATGAACCTTTCCACCGCCCGGGCATCCCGCCGGGCCAAAGAAATTGGCCTGCGAAAAGTCACCGGTGCATTCCGTCGCCACCTGGTCGGACAATTCTACGGAGAATCGCTCATCCATTCCATCCTGGCTGGCCTTCTTGCCGTTACCTTTGTTCCCATGCTGATGGCCCCGTTCAACCAGATCGCCGGCAAAGAAATTCCCATCTCCTTTTTAAACTCGCCTGAGTTCATATTGGGCCTGGTGGTGATCACCCTGTTTACCGCCTTCATCGCGGGGAGCTATCCCGCCCTTTATCTTTCAGGTTTTTCGCCCGCCAGGATCATAAAAGGCGAATTCAGCCTTTCTTCCAAAGCCTTATTAAGAAAAACACTGGTGGTGGTTCAATTCGGCCTTTCCATATTTTTGATTGCCGGAACCCTGCTGATTTATAAACAGCTGACTTTTATGCAGGAAAAGAAGTTGGGCTACAACAAGGAGCATGTGATGTACATTCCCATGCACGGGGAAATCGGCAGTTCATATGATGTGATCCGCGAAGCCTTTATCCGGCGGCCCGAAGTACAATATGTCACAGCTACGGGCGACCTGCCCTCCAATTTCAGGAGCAATTCGGGCAACATTGACTGGGAAGGTAAGGACCCGGAAACCACTGTGTTGGTCAGCCAAAACGTGAGCGACTATGATTTTGTCGAAACCCTGAACATAGAGATCATCCAGGGAAGAAGTTTTTCGAGGGATTATGCCACGGACCGGGCATCCGATTCCACAGCCGCTTTTCTGATCAATGAGGAATTGATGCGCATCATGGGCAAAGATCATCCGGTGGGAGAACGCATATCCTTTATGGGCATTTCGAACGGGAAGATTGTTGGGGTAATGAAAAATTTTCACTTTCATTCTATGCGCAATGACATCGAGCCTTTGGCCATTGCAGCGGCTTCGCCTGATTACATGCGATACATGATGATTCGCCTGCGCCCCGGCAATGTCCAGGAACAAATAGAGGGGCTGGGCACTGCCTGGAATCAGGTGATCCCTGAGTACCCCTTCAACCATCACTTTTTGGATGAACAATACGACCATATGTACCGCTCAGAAGCCCGCATGGGGAACCTGCTGAAATATTTTGCCATCATGGCCATCGCCATTGCCTGCCTGGGGCTTTTTGGACTATCCTCGTTCATGGCAGAAAACCGGACCAAGGAGATTGGCATCCGCAAAGCCATGGGCTCTTCGGCCGGTCAGATCATTTTGTTGCTCTCGCGCGAGTTTTCCTGGCTGGTGGTCGTTGCCATTTTCATTGCCATTCCAGCCGCCTGGTTATACCTAAGGCAGTGGCTGCAGGATTATGCCTACCAGACTGAACTAAGCTGGTGGATCTTTGCCCTGGCCGCCAGCCTGACCCTGATCATTGCCCTGGCCACGGTCAGCTACCAGGCCATCCTGGCTGCCCGCACCAACCCGTCCGACTCACTCAGATATGAATAACCCCGCTTAGCGGGGTCAAAAAAACCCGCCAAGCGGTACCAGTCCGCTAAGCGGGGTCCAAAAAAGTTGGATCGGGACTACCCCGCTTAGCGGGGTCACCGCCCAAAAGGACCCCGCTTAGCGGGGTCCATCTCAACTTATTCGACAGCCTTCAACTCGGAAACAACCGTTACCCCGCCCATGTTGGCAGGCAACTCATTCACCGCCTTGATCAACCGGTGGGGCTGTTCCACCGTAAAGAAAAGGGTCTGGGTGGGGGTTCCCCCTTCAGAGGAAGAGACCTTCACCTTATAACACGAATGCGAACCCTCGGGCACCTCAACCGTCTCCTGACCCTGGACTTCCATGGTATAAGGCTGGGCTTTCTGTTGCATGATATTGAGCATGCTGAAGCCGGCCTTGAAATCCGAATTCAGATCCATGGCCCGGGTAATCACCTCCGGCATAGCCAAAATCTGCTTGTCCGTGTCAAAAGTAACATCCTGCTTCCTGCCGCGCATCTCCATCGATCCGGTTACCTTTTCCGGCTCAAAGTTCAGGGTCACATTCACCTGGGGTTGGTTCATTATTCGTTTTAGTGGTTTAAGGGTCTGATTGTCAATGTAGAATGAATCGACCGTCGTTCCACGGGGTGATTCACTGCTAGCCGTCACCAGCCAGTTCTTTTGTCCATTGAACTGCGTGGACTCGAGTTTGCGGGTGACATTGACCTCCATCTGACGAGCTCCGGCCTTGATGGTTTGTTTAAAATGAGCGGTATAGGGCTTCATCTTACCGGCATCGAGGCTGGGATAAGCACCCTCCTCCTTTTGGGCTTTGCCGGTGGTATCGGGCATGGTCACCTGGCTGACATCCCGCTTGAGCTCGGCCCAGCGTTTTTGTATGGAATCTTTCACCGACTTCTGATATCGCCCGTCAAGGTGTTTGGCGAAGAATTTTTCCATGGCGGCGGCTACCACCAGCCGATTTTCCTGTTGGCGGAAACCATGGCCTTCATTCTCAGCCACCAGGTACTGCACATCCACGTTGTTCTCACGCGCTGCCACTACAATCTGGTCGGATTCCTGTTTTTTGACCCGCGGATCGTTGGCTCCCTGAATAACCAGCAGGGGATCATCGATTTTATCGGCATGGAAAAGCGGTGACTGCTTTCTCAGTTGTTTCTTGCCTTCTTCCGTATTGGGATTGCCCACCCGCTTGTAGAACATCTTCTTGATGGGGGCCCAGTATGGGGGCAGGGAATTCAGCAGGGTCAGCAGGTTGGACGGGCCCACATAGGAAACACCGGCGGCATAGAGTTCGGGGGTAAAAGTCAGCCCGGCCAGGGTGGCGTATCCTCCATAGGAGCCCCCGAAAATTGCGATCTGTTGGGGATCGGCATATCCCTGGTCGATCAGGTACTGCACCCCGTCGGAGATATCATGTTGCATCAGGCCGGTTCCCCATTGTTTATTGCCAGCATTGAGGAAATCCTTGCCGTAGCCGGTGGAACCCCGGAAATTAGGTTGAAGCACCACATAACCCCGGTTCGCCAGGAACTGGGCATAAGCATGGTATCCCCAGCTTACGCGCGACCAGGGGCCGCCATGGATCAGCATAATGGCCGGCAGATCCTTATGCTCAACCCCCCGGGGAAGGGTCAGATAGGCCGGTATCTCAGCCCCGTCGCGGGTGGTATACCTTACGGCTTTCATCGGGGCAAGATGCCCGCTTTTTAACTCAGGCCGGGATTTATAAAGCAGACGCACCTCCTCGTCCTGTCGGTCATAAAGGTAAACAGAGCCCGGATCAACATCCCGGGAAACCCCCACCACGATATAACGCATATCTTCACTGGTGGAACGGAAGGATAACTCCCCGTCAGGAAGATGATCGCGGAGGAAAGAAAGGATATGTTCCATCTCGCGGGTCTTGGGATAAATGCGCTGGCGGTCGCCCGTATAGTAGGTGGCCATCAGCTCATCGGTCTTGTCATTGAAGAAGGCCCCGCCAAAATCAACCATCTTCTCCGGATCTTTTTCTACCAACTCGGTCTCACCGGTTTTGGGATCCATCAGGGTCAGCCGGCTTAGATCGACATCCTCCCCCTTGTTGGTGACAAAATAGACTTTTTCATTGTTCTTATGAAAACGATAAGGATAAATGGATTCTTCAAAACCACACTTATAGATCCGTTTGAACGTGTCCTGCTCATAACGCAAAATCTCGGTGCCCCCGTCCTCGGTTTGCCGGGAGGCCAACCGCAGATTTCCCTTGCGGTCAAACGTATAGCCCGAGAGCTTCTGGGTGTTTTTAAACAGCCTCTCCCGTTCACCCGAGGAAATACTTATTTCATAGACATCATGATAAGAGGCATCGCGCTTGTTGATGCCTACCAGGATCCGGTCGGGGGTGTTTTCCGGGACCGAATAAATCTGAGCCCGGATGCCTTCCATAGGGGTGAGGTCTTCGGCCGGCGGCACACCGGTTTTTTCTTTTGCCTCTGCCTCCGGATCAACCGCATAAACATGATAGTTCTCATCCCCGCCTTTGTCCTGAACATAAAGCAAATACTCGCTGTCCTGGCTCCAGAAATAGCTCGAGACAGGGCGGTCGTCGGCGGTTACTGGAATGGCCTCCTCAAAAGGCGCCCCCCGTTTTTTGACATAAATGTTGCGAACCCCCTCGTAGGGCTTTAAAAAGGAGATGTACTCCCCGTCGGGGGAAATTTGAGCCCCGGCAATCTTGGGATCACCGAAAAACAAATCGCGTTCGATCAACGGGGGAAGCTCATCGCCATCGCCCGTTGCACTGGCAGCTCCGCTGGTCATAAAAAAGGCCAGCATGAGCCCGGCAAAGATCATGGTCCTCATGGTCATAACTTTGTTCATAATAGAGAAGTTTTGGGTTAAAGGTTCCTTGGATAATAAATTTTTGGGTTCTTCCATTTTTCGAATCGGATTAAGTGTATATTGGTAGAAACGTAAGATGAATTATTACACCGCCAATGCCTAAAAGTTCAAGGTATCTGTGCTTATCCCTGTATAAGGCAGGCCTGAACCAGATGAATTTTCCGTCGAAAGCGTCCCGTATATAAATTTACGGATAATAACCTTTCTATGCAAAGCCGATATGGATATTCGGGAAAGGAGGCACCAGCACCCCCTTAACGGTGTGGCCCTGTTCCCATTGGAATCTTCCACCAACAACATTTGACTTTAGAGAAACCATCGCTGGAGGGGTATCACAGAAAATATAGTGGCCCGATTTGTTGAATCCATCGTCCTTTTTTACTGCCACTTTAAGAGGATTACGTTTTTTAAGGAGAATACTTTATCGGGCTATAGGGCTCTTTTCCTGGAGGATATTATCCCCGAGAGAACGGCTATCAAAACGATGGATTCTTCCCGGGTAAAGGGGGCCCACCTCGGGTTATTTCCCGCACCAGGGGTTTAACCGGCTGAAGGGTTCTTCCCGGAGGAATCATTCATCCTCTTCTGAAAAAGGGTTCTCCCCGGAAGAAGCATTTTTCCCGGAGGAATCATTCTCCCCTGGGGAAGCGTCGTCTCCAAAGGAAGGATTTCTCCCGGAGGAATCATTCTCCCCTGGGGAAGCGTCGTCTCCAAAGGAAGGATTGTCTCCGGATGAGGGACTCTTCTCTGTTGAAGGGGTTTCTGGGGATTTTTTCTTCCACCGGCCAGCCTCATTGAGGGCTTTGGTGATGATCCATTCCAGTTGCCCGTTGGTGCTGCGGAATTCATCCGCAGCCCATTTTTCCACGGCTTTCATCTTTTCTGCTTCCAGGCGAAGCACAAATTTCTTCTTGGCCATAAAAACACCTTGCGATTAATTCTCTCCTACTGATTCAATGTACCGGCATTGATCACCGGACTGGCAGACTCATCCGAGCAAAGCACAACCATCAGGTTGCTGACCATGGAAGCTTTATGTTCTTCATCAAGGTGAATGCTTTCTTTGCCCTCAAACTTCCTCAGGGCCATATCAACCATCCCGACAGCTCCCTCCACAATCTTTTCCCGGGCAGCGATGACAGCAGAGGCCTGTTGCCTCCTCAACATGGCACCGGCTATCTCTTCGGAATAGGCAATGTAGTTGATGCGGGCCTCTATAACATGTATACCAGCCAATTCAAGGCGTTCACCAATCTCTTTCTCCAGCTCCTGGTTGATTGCTTCTCCCCCGGAACGCAAAATCAAGTCTGCATCTTCATCCTCGAAATTGTCATAGGGATAGGCACCGGCCATCTTGCGCAATGCCGCCTCACTTTGTATGAGCACAAAGTGCTGAAAATCATCAACCTGAAAGGCAACCTTGAAAGTGTTTTCTACTTTCCATACCAGAACCAGTCCAATCTTTATGGGATTGCCCACCTTGTCATTCACTTTGATCGGATCGCTGTCGAAATTCCTGGCCCGCAGAGATATTCTCTGTTTGGTGAAAAACGGGTTCACCCAGAAAAAACCATACTTTTTGATGGTTCCCTGGTAAGATCCGAAAAGTACCAAAACCATCGATTCATTGGGGTTAACAATCACAAACCCGAAGGCCATAAAAATGGCAACGGCGACAAGTACAAGAAGGATAAAATTTTGGGTTACAATTCCCGCTATGGCCCCTGCTAACAGCAACAGCACCACGGTAAGCATTAGGTAACCATTGGTTCCCTTGTAGGTTCTTTCTTGTTCCATGGCAATAAATTTTTATGACATCAAAATTATATTACAATAATATGAAATGTTTTCATTCGGCGCAAGTACAAAAAGAAAATTTTGTGAAAATCAACACCTTTATTTGTGTATAAAATCAGTCCTCTTGAAAAAAAGGTCTATTTCCTGGGAATTCTCCTGGCGCTAACCAGCGTAAATTCCAATGCTCAAAATTCATTTCACTGCAGTGGTGGTCCCACCAAAAAAGACCCGGCTTGTGGTGGGCCAGGTCTTTTTTGGTGCATTTGAACGTGTGAAGTTTTTTTACTGCTGGAGGGGTTCAGCGCCGGGGCGGCCGTGGCAGTTTTTATACTTTTTGCCGCTGCCGCAGGGGCAGGGATCGTTGCGGCCCACTTTTTTGCCGACCTTGACCGGCTCCTGTTTTTGTTGTCCTTCGCCGCCTCCACCTCCGCTGGCAACGGATTCAGGCCGTTTGGTTTCATAATTGCTCATATCCAGTTTTCTACGCTGCTGGGCTTGCTGAATCTCTTCGGAATCTTCAACGGGAATATGGCCTTTGATGAGGGTAGCCGAGACCTCCTTGCTGATCTTCTCTAGCATGCTCTTGAACAGCTCAAAAGCCTCAAACTTATATATCAGCAGGGGATCTTTCTGCTCATAAGTAGCGGTCTGGACCGATTGCTTGAGATCGTCCATCTCGCGAAGGTGCTCCTTCCAGGCTTCATCAATGGTTGAGAGGATTACGTTTTTCTGGTAAGCTTTGACCAGCTCCCGGCCTTCGCTCTCATAGGCATTCTTCAGGTTGGTTACCACCTGTATGGTGCGGGTTCCATCGGTAATGGGCACCACGATGTTCTCATACTGATGGGAATGTTTCTCATAGACCTGCTTGATCACCGGATAGGCCTGGGCGGCAATGCTTTCTTCCTTGCGTTTGTAGCTGTCCCAGGCAATGCTGTAGATCTTTTCGACGATTTCATCGGCGTTGGTCTTGAGGAATTCTTCCTCATCAACGGGTGAATCAATGGAGAGGGAACGGATCAGTTCAAATTTAAATCCTTCAAAATCGGAACTGTCCTGGTAATTGTCGACCAGGGCCTGGCTGACATCCCGCATCATGTTGGCAATGTCGACGCTCAGGCGTTCGCCGAAGAGGGCGTGTTTTCTTCTGCGGTAGATGACCTCCCGCTGTGAATTCATCACATCATCGTATTCGAGCAGGCGTTTACGGATACCGAAGTTGTTTTCTTCGACCTTTTTCTGGGCCCGTTCGATGGAACGCGAGATCATCGAATGCTGGATCACTTCACCTTCCTGGAGGCCCATGCGCGACATCACGTTGGCGATGCGGTCCGAGCCAAACAGGCGCATCAGGTCATCTTCAAGGGAGACGAAGAACTGGGATGAGCCGGGGTCTCCCTGGCGTCCTGACCGGCCCCTGAGCTGACGGTCGATCCTTCGGGATTCGTGCCTTTCCGTCCCGACAATGGCCAAACCACCGGCTTCACGGGTTTCCGGTGATAGCTTGATGTCGGTACCCCGGCCGGCCATGTTGGTGGCAATGGTGACGGTTTTCGATTTACCGGCTTCAGCAATAATTTCAGCTTCTTTTTGGTGAAGTTTGGCGTTCAACACATTGTGCTTAATGCCTCGAATCTTAAGCATTTTGCTCAACAACTCGGAAACATCCACCGAAGTGGTACCGACCAGCACCGGCCGGCCTTTATTGATCAGCCGCTGAATTTCTTCAATCACGGCATTGTATTTCTCGCGCTTGGTACGATAGACCATGTCATCGCGGTCATCGCGAACAACCGGTTCGTTGGTGGGAACCACCACCACGTCCAGTTCATAGATATCCATGAACTCGCCGGCCTCTGTCTCGGCCGTGCCGGTCATACCAGCCAGTTTGTGGTACATCCGGAAATAATTCTGCAGGGTGATGGTGGCAAAGGTCTGGGTGGCAGCTTCCACCTTCACATTCTCCTTGGCTTCAATGGCCTGGTGCAGGCCGTCGGAATACCTACGCCCTTCCATGATACGGCCTGTCTGCTCGTCCACGATCTTTACCTTGTTGTCCATCACCACATATTCCTCATCCTTATCAAAAAGGGTATAAGCCTTGAGCAACTGCTGTAGGGTGTGGACCCGCTCCGACTTCACCGCATAATCCCGCAGCAACTCATCCTTCTTGCTGAGCTGCTCCTCTTCACTCAAATCTTCTTTTTCCAGATCGGCCAGCTCACTTCCGATATCCGGCAGGATGAAGAAATTAGAATCATCCGATTCGGAGGTGATCAGGTCAATGCCCCTATCGGTAAGCTCAATGGAATTGTTTTTCTCATCTATGATGAAGTACAGGTCGTCGGTGACCTTGTGCATATGCTTGCTGTTGTCCTGCATGTAATAGTTCTCGGTCTTCAGCATCAGGGCTTTATTGCCTTCTTCGCTGAGCAGCTTAATCAGGGCTTTGTTCTTGGGCAAACCCTTGTAAGCCTGAAGCAGCAGGAAACCGCCTTTCTCGGTATTGCCCTTTTTCAACTCCTCGCGGGCATCGGTGATGATCTGGTTGATCAGTTTTTTCTGGGCATTCACCACCTTTTCCACCTTGGGCTTGAGCTCCTGGAACTGCTGGGTGTCTTCCTGGGGAACCGGCCCGGAAATGATCAGGGGCGTACGCGCATCGTCGATCAGCACCGAGTCAACCTCGTCGACGATCGAGAAATGGTGTTTCCGCTGCACCAGATCGGAAGGATTGATTGCCATGTTGTCGCGCAGGTAATCAAACCCAAATTCATTGTTTGTCCCATAAGTGATATCAGCGTGGTAGGCATTCCTTCTTTCCTTGGAGTTCGGCTCATGTTTGTCAATGCAATCGACCGACAAACCATGAAATTCATAAAGGGGACCCATCCATTCCTGGTCCCGTTTGGCCAGGTAGTTGTTGACCGTAATCAGGTGGGAACCCTTACCGGCCATGGCATTTAGAAACAAGGGCAGTGTGGCTGCCAGGGTCTTTCCTTCACCCGTAGCCATCTCGGCAATTCGGCCCTGATGCAAAACGATGCCACCGATCAACTGCACGTCATAATGGATCATATCCCAAACCACCTCATTGCCACCGGCTTCCCAGCTGTTGAAATAAGTGGCCGTGTCACCATCTATTTCCACGTAATTCTTGTTGGCAGCAAGTTCCCGGTCAAATTCAGAAGCGGTGACTTCAATCTCTTTATTCTCTTTGAAGCGTTTGGCTGTTTCCCGCATAACAGCAAAGGCCCGGGGCATAACCTGTTTTAATTTATCTTCCAGCTGCTCGTCGATATCCTTCTCCATGTCATCAATCTGCTTGTAGAGTTTCTCCTTCTCCTCTACATCGATCTCATCGCTTTCAGCCCGCTCCTGCATCCGGGTCTTCTCGTCTTCCTTGCCCCCGATATGATCCTGTATCTCCTGGCGGATCTGCTGGGCCTTTTCCCTGAGTTCATCATTGGTGATCTCATGTAATCCGGCGTATATCTCATTGATCTCATCCACAATGGGCTGAAGCTGCTTGATATCACGTTCCGATTTGCTGCCAAATATCTTGGTCAGTGTTTTGGTTAAAAGATCCATTTTTAACTCCCTTTGTTACAAATTTTAAATATTATGCAAAGTTAATTTAAATAAAAAAATTATGGAAACACCTTTGATGTAAATCGCTTCAGTTTCGATCACCCCGCTAAGCGGGGTTCAATATAAGAAAAGGTTGCTTAGGGGAGGGCCAGGCAAAAGCCTCCGCTAAGCGGGGTCTTTTTTTTTCGACCCCGCTAAGCGGGGTCGTATCAAGCGGGGTCTTTTCAAGCGGGGTCGTATCCAGGTTAGGTTTTTAACCCCGCTAAGCGGGGTATACTACTCGACCACCACCTTTTGTTCAAAGCGGTTATGAGCGGTATCGATGATTAAAATATAGACCCCGGAGGAAAAGCCTTCGGTGGGGATGGTAACGGCTGAGACATCGCCACATTGGCTTTGATATACGGTTTGGCCGGTGTAGTTGACCAGTTTACAGGTGAACCGTTTGAGGCTGGCCGGTGACTCGATGCGGATATGCCGGCCGGCCGGATTGGGATAAACACGGAAACCTGCCTGGGAAAGGGTTTCTCGACCAACGGCCATGGTTGTGGTACCTCCTTTCAGGGCCGGTTTGAGGTAGCAGCTATCGGTGAGGTTGTATTCATAGAGGTTGAAATAATAAACCCGGTCAGCTTGGAGCCCTTCGACCCGTACCGAATCATTTTGGCCGTCGTAAACGGCATAAATACCGTCGCCCACCTGGCTGCCCTGGCCATAGGTAGAGCTGGCATGATAACCCCGACCACTTTGCGGGTCCTGGTCGATGGAGGCAGCCTCAGAAGCGGTGATCAATGTACCATACCCCTCGCCATTGGTCCACTTCAGTGTGATGTAATCGGTTCCCACACTGGAATAGTCCAGGGAAGTGGCCTGTTCACCCGGGGCGTGGCAGGTGGTGGTCACTTTGAGGCTGCGGGAATCGCTGTAGAGCTGGCCATTGAACGACCATATGCGGTAATGGTAGTCGGTCAGTGTAGTGAGTCCGCTGTGGGTATAGGCATTTTGATCTTTTCCTGAATAAATCACTGTTTCACCGGGTGCAAATTCATCTCCCGGCTCATAGCGGATGCTGTCGCTGGGGCTGCCTTCAAAGGGCGCTCTGGAGAAGGCCACCACAACGCTGTCGCCGGCTCCGTTGAACTGCCAGGAAAGGTCTACCGATTCAGGGTTGATCTGCGTCTGAAAGCTGGCAGGCCGGGGCACATAGTTAAGCGAGGGAATGCTGGTCTCCCATAATCCCCGTCCGTAAGTACCTGCACGCAGCTGATTGCTGGCAGTCTGCTTATCGTAGTATATGTCCAGTTCGGTGACCACCACGTTGGGCAGCCGGTTGGAAAAGATCTTCCACTCCTCCCGGCCGATCTTTCGGAAAACGCCAATATCGGTGGCTGCATATAGTTCCCGCTGATCTTCATTGCGGCGATTCTGAACCACATCCATCACCGGAACATCCGGCAATCCGCCACTTATATTGTTCCAGGTATTGCCGCCGTCGGTGCTTTCAAACACCCCGTTTTGATTGTAATTGCCCATGGTAACCCAAACGTGGCTGGAGGAATCGGCATGAACCTGTAACCCGGTAATATAGCCGGTATTGACCGGCAACGAGCCGGTCACTTCCTGCCAGTTCTGACCTCCATCGGTGGTTTTCCACAGGTGCCCGGGATCGCCCATGTAGATCACCTGGGTATCGGTGGGGGCCACACCGAGGCTTCGAATTTTCCGGTCCGATTGGACATCCGATATTTTTTGCCAGTTATCGCCCCGGTCGGTGGTTTTCCACAGGTAATTGTAACCGGCATAAAGGGAAGCCGGATTCTCGGGGTTAATTGCATAAGGGGTGGCCCAGTGGCCCTTGAGGCTGTCGAGGGGCCGGATACTGGTGCGGGTGTTCCACCGGTCTTTGGTGCGGTATATGTCTCCATAGTAAAGCGTCCCGTACTGAATGTTGGGATTGGAATAATCGATGATGCATTCCATCCCGTCGCCGCCAATCACATTATCCCATTGCCGGTCATTCATCACCTTGGTCCCGTTATCCTGAAGCCCGGCAATCACCAGGGAAGAATCACTCCGGGAGGGTCCGATGCGGTAGAGCTGGCTGATGACCATCCCATTGGTCAGATCCGTCCACGAGTTGCCGTAGTCGGTGGATTTGTAAATGCCCCCGTCATTGCCTTCGAAAAATACGGATGAACCATTCTGAAAGGCCATGGCGTGTTTATCGGCATGAACCACCGGCACCGAACTCTTGTTGTAGGTGGAACTGCCGGTCCACATGTTCACACAGGTCCAGGTTTCCCCGCCGTTGGTCGAGCGCCAGGTATTGATGCCCCCGACAAAAAGGGTATCCCCATGATTGGGATCGGCCTGGATCGTCAAATCGTAGGATCCCTGCCCGCCAGTCTCCGAGCCATCGCTGTAATACCCCAGCAAGTTCTGTCCGGAATGAACCAGCTCGAATGACTTGGCGGAATCGGTGGAGCGATAGATGCCTTTTAGCCCCCCCTGGTTGTTGGCGGCAATGGCATAGACCCGGGCCGGGGCATCAGGGGTCACAGAAAGCTCCGTCCGGATGCCCGAGACTTCCTGGACCATTTCCCAGCTCTTCCCCCCGTCAGTGGAGCGATAAATCCGTGTTTGGCTGTAGGACTGGGTTGACCCGTACATGATGGTGGGATCACCCGGCTTAAATTCCATATCGATAAACGAGGCAGAAGAAAGATATTCCCAGTTGGCCCCTTCATCCTGCGTGCGGTAAACCCCGTCGGAGGTAGCCGCGTAAAGCACCCGATCATCGCCGGGATGCATCAAAATGCGGGTAACCAGTTTCTTTTGACTGACATCGAACGAAAGGCTGGTCTGCCAGGTCTCTCCCCCATCACTCGATTTCAAAACCCCCATGCTGTTGTTGTCATTGGACTGGCCGCCCCCGAGGGTCCACAAACTGCCCCCGTCGCGGTCGCCGGTGGCAATGAAAAGGGTCTGGGATGAGCTGTAATCATCAGGCACAACGATGTCGCTGACCCCCAATACAGCCGTGCCTTCATTCTGAATGCGCCAGGAACTGCCCCCGTCTTCACTCTTCCATAAGCCGCCTGAAGGCGCCCCCACCCACATTACCTGATCGTCATCGGGATGAAAAGCAATGGCATTCAGCCGGCCAATACCAGCATAGCCTCCTTCGGAAGAGGCTATCCCCAGGTTTCTCCACGAAGAGGGATCCGAAGCCATGGCCTGGGAATGTTCCCGTTTATAGGCCTTCAATTCCCGGTAAGGCGTGGTGTTGGGAAATTTCCCCGTCGCAGGATCAATCCGGTATTGCCAGTAATGCGCCCACCGCTTAAATTGCTTCCAGCCAGGGGCCTTCCGACGAACCCCGTTCTTTAGATAGGTCCCCCGCTCCACTCCTTTGCCACTCCAGTACTCCTCGAAAGCTTCCTGCAGCTCAAAAAAAGTTACGGGATCGCCCTTCTTTTCAATATCGTCTACATGTTTTACCCAGGGTTGTCCCCATACTCCGGTCAGAACAAACATCAGGGTGATGGTCAGTAACGTGTGTCGCCTCATATATTTTAATTTACATATTTATTTTATGGTGAATTTCTGCTATAACCCATTTAATACCTATCTATTATATTATTTCGATCAACATGTAATAAAATGGGTTGAAAGTTATTTGTAGGTTGATTGTTCCCGTAATCCCTTCTTGCATCTCATCAAATGAAATTATACCGTTGAAAGATACTTAATTCCCTCTTTTTGTAAACGAACTGGTCGGATGTTGATATAAATGGGTAGCATGAACAACCAAATTATTACATCGGATCCCTGCATGGCCATTATTTATATGAATTAAAATTTATTCCATAGGTGAACCTCCCCCCTATAAATGGCTCTTGCTGCTGGTTGATCGATTCTACTCGTTTGAACTGCCAAGGTCTGCCCTGTTGGTTTCTCATAAAGGTATTGTTGGTATAGCAGATCCAAAGAAAGGCCCCATTTTGACTTCCTACTCCATTATTCTTTTTTGGACCAGAGCTGCCTGAAGGGATTTGAAAAGAATTTCTTCTTTTTTGGATACATATTCATTCTGCTCTTTTAAGGGCTGGATTGTTTAGAAGGGACAATGGAGAATTCCACATAAAAGCTTTGCACCTTTTGATCCGGGCCAGACAGATAACGAATGGCCATTCTGTAAGTTCCATATCCGGGAAACCGGCTGTGCATCCTGGGTATTCCCTGTTCGTCAACCTCACCACACCATTGTTCCTTTTGATCCCAATGAAAGGAAAAACTTTTACCGGGGAATAAAGGGATGTGTTCGGGTGGTGCCGGACAGGAAGCCCCGCAAGGGCAATAAAGGGTTTTTACAGTCCGCCATTTTTCGCCTTCTTTCTTACTGACCTCTAAATTTCGGGGTTTATAAAGCTCAAAGGTATCGGATTTAGAAATATTGGTCAGCTCAATGTGAACTTGCTTTCCCTTTTCCAGGGTATCCGGAGCCTCTAGCTTCAGAATATCCGGTCGCGAAGAAGGCATTTTTTCCTGTGTATTCCGGGGCGCCGAACAGGAAAAGGTGAATAAAAAAAGCCCAATAAATAAGTATTTGATTAAATCCATACAATTGCAATCGAGGGATGGTTATAAAGATAAAAATATGGCAGGAACCTTGTTGGAAAAAATGAAAAAAAATCGATACAATCCATTAAGGGTTCATGAAAACCGCCTGCTGAAAACCCAAAAAAATTTATATAGCAGGGGATTTCCAGGGGATTGGTTCAATCATACTTGATTGAAGTATAATGTAGGCATAAAATCCAGAACTTCAACCCGATGAACCCGGAAGCAAACATCCCCGGGGCCAGAAAATCTATATGGCATCAGGTTCGACAGCGATGGCGTTGAACAACATGTAATGAGGTTCAGCGTAAGAGCAATTTCAGAGCCTCAAATAAGTCTTTATCCAGATGAAAATACTAATTTTGCGATGGAACAAAATAAAAGAAAAAATTTGAATCAGCACCTACCATATAGGATATGTCTTATCAACAGCTCTGTCATATGGGGAGGCGGTGAAAAATGGCACTACGAGACGGCAAAAAAGCTGAAGGCAAGGGGTTTTGAACCCATAGTATTTTCGAACCCACGGGGCCTTCTCTACCAAAAATCCCGGGAAACGGGCATTCGTACCATTCCGATAAAAATCCGCAACCTCTCGTTTTTGAATCCCCTAAAGCTGCTGCTGCTCTATATATTATTAAGGCGCACCAAAGCCCGGACGATGATCGCCGGGTTAACCTGTGATTTGAAAGCCGCAGCCCTGCCGGCAAAAATGGCCGGCATCAAAAAAATCATTTATAGACGGGGCACGGCCCTGCCCTTAAAGAACAACCTGGTCAACCGCCATCTTTACGCCAGACTGACCGATGCGATCATTGTCAACTCGCGGGCCATCAAAAATTTGCTGGTTACCCACAATGCTGCCTTCATCGATCGGGATAAGATCCACCTGATATACAACGAAGTGGATTTAACCCGGCCGGGCCTCCAAAAAAATCGTAAGGGCGCCTCCACCCGTTCAAACGGGGAAATCATCCTGGGCAACATAGGAAGGCTGGTTGAGCAAAAAGGGCAGAAATACCTCGTTGAGCTGGCCCATTATCTGCAACAGCAGGGAATCTCTTTTCGGATTCTCATCGCCGGATCGGGCAAACTGAAGCCTCAGTTAAAAAATTACGCTTCGCGGCTGGAAGTAGAAGACAAGGTGGTTTTTATGGATTTCATTGAGGACATCCAGGATTTCATCCAAAAAATTGATATTTTTGTCTTTCCCTCGCTCCATGAAGGCTCTTCCCATACCCTGCTTGAAGTCATGGCCGCCCGCAAACCGATCGTAGCCTTTAACATCAGCAGCATTCCGGAAATCGTCGAGCACAATAAAAACGGGTTGCTGGTGGAAACGGGCAATTCAACGGAACTCTTCCAACAGGTACATCAACTCATTGATCGAAAAGATCTTCAAGCCCTTTTTGGAGATTTTGGCCGCGAGAAAGTTGAACAGCAATTCAACAGCGACAAGGCCATCAACAAGTTGATTCAGCTGTTATAGAAGGCCATCCACCTAAAAAAAAAACCATCTAATAGCAAGCCTGGCGGAAGTTGCAGACGGGATGTTTCAAACCCTAAACAACGGCGCGTTAAAAAAAAGCATTTTAGTATAAAGACGGGGGAAACACAGGGTTAATGTATCAACCCCAGAAAAACGGCACATAAAAAAACCGCCGCATTTCCTCACAAACGCGGCGGTTCCATTTCAGTTGACAATTCGTGTTCAGCCTGGTGAGATAAACCGGCTAGAGGCCTCAAACATCCTCAAACTTATAAATAACCAGCCCGCTGCGAAGCTTGGGTTCAAACCAGGTGGTCTTCGGGGGCATGATGTTACCGGTATCGGCAATATGGATGAGCTGACTCAGAGAGACAGGATGAAGAGCAAAAGCCACCTTCATCTCACCACTGTCTACGCGGCGCTGGAGCTCTTTGAGCCCCCGGATGCCGCCAACAAAATCAATGCGTTTGGAGCGCCTCAGATCCTGAATATCCAGGATGGGTTGCAATACCTGGTTGGTCAGGATGGTTACATCCAGGCCCTCAATGGGGTCATTGTCGTCATAGGTATGTTCTTTGGCTTTTAAGGCATACCATTTGCCTTCCAGGTACATGGAAAAGGTATGCATTTCAGCCGGCTTATAGGGTTCACTGCCTTTCTCCTCTATGACAAAGGCATCCTTGAGCTTTTCCATAAAATCAGCAGGCTCCAGACCGTTCAAGTCTTTGATCACGCGGTTGTAATCAAGGATGTGGAGCTGATTGTCCGGAAAATGTACGGCCATAAAATAGTTATAGGCTTCCTGGCCGGTATGATTGGGATTCTTTTCGCGTTTTTCCTTCCCTACCAGAGCGGCAGCAGCTGTACGATGGTGCCCGTCGGCGACATAGGTATTGGGCACCTTCTCGGCGAAGAGCCGCTCGATCTTTTCATTGGTGGCATCCTCGTCAATAACCCAGAAATGGTGTCCGAACCCGTCTTCAGAAACAAAGTCATATTCAGGATCCTTGCTTTGAACCACCTGATCGACCAGCTGATCAATTTCATCCACCGCCGGATAGGTAAAGAACACCGGTTCCAGATCGGCATTGTTCTCGCGGATGATTTTCATCCGGTCTTCTTCCTTATCGGGCCGGGTCAATTCGTGTTTTTTGATGATCCCGTTCAGATAATCGTCGACAGCAGCAGCCCCTACAATGCCATACTGGGTTTGATGATTCATGGTCTGGGCATAAATATAAAATTTGGGTTTGTCTTCCTGTTGAAGCCAGCCCTTCTCCATGAACTTTTTGAAATTGTCCTTTGACTGGTCATAGACTTCCCCTGCGTGGGGATCGGTGTTCTCCGGCAGATCAATTTCACTGCGGGTGATATGAAGCAAGGATTTTTCCTTGCCTTTGGCCATTTCACGGGCTTCTTCCGTATTCATGACATCATAGGGCAGACATGCCACCTCTTCGGCATGCTGTTTCGGGGGTCGGATTCCTTTAAACGGTTTTACAATTGCCATGTTGACGCTTTTTTGGTTTGCTAATTTACCTGAAAAGTTCGGTCGCCGTTCTCAAAATAATTCTTGATCTGATTGATGGCTGCAATACCGGCATTGATATTGGCCTCAGATGTCTGGGCCCCCATTTTCTTGGGGGTAAAGAAGAAGCGTCCTTCATAGTTTTCCTCAAAGACCTCTTTGCAATCAGGGGCAATATCGGATATGTAATTGAAATCGTCGCGGTCTTTCATGATCTTTTGCAGGCCTTCCTCGTCAATGACTTCTTTGCGGGCCGTATTGACCAGGGTGGCATTTTCAGGCATCCGCTTCATCAGGTCATAATTGATCGAAGCCTTGGTTTTATCATTGGCCGGTATATGGATGGAAACATACTGGCAGGTTTGATAGAGCTCCTCGGCCGATTGAACCGGGATAACTCCTTTCTCCCGGATGTCGGCTTCTTTGGCAAAGGGATCATAGGCATACACGTCCATATTGAAGCCCTGGGCCACTTCAGCGACCAACTGGCCAACGTTGCCAAAGGCATGGATGCCGAGTTTCTTACCGCGAAGTTCGGTGCCGGCTTTGCCGTTGAACTGATTGCGGGCAAAATAAACCATCATGCCCAGGGCCAACTCGGCCACGGCATTGGAATTTTGCCCGGGGGTATTCATCACCACGATATTCTTTTTGGAAGCGGCTTGCAGATCAACGTTGTCATATCCTGCACCGCCCCGGACGATGATCTCCAGGTTCTTACCGGCTTCTATGACATCACTGGTAACTTTATCGCTGCGAACAATCAGCGCATTGGCATCCTTAACGGCTTCCAGAAGGGCCGACTTGTCCTGATACTTTTCCAGCAGGTTGAACTCATATCCGGCTTTCGAGCAAATTTCCCGGATGCTTTCCACTGCATTGGGGTGGAAAGGTTTAACGGTGGCTACCAATATCTTTTTCATAGGTTCCAGGTTTTGAGGTTTACGCTTTTTTATTTTCAAACTCCTGCATGACATCGATCAGGGCCTGAACGCTTTCCTTAGGCAGGGCGTTATAAAGGGAGGCCCGGAAACCGCCTACTGAACGGTGGCCTTTGATGCCAATCATGCCCCTTTCGGTGGCAAAATCCAGGAATTCCTTTTCCAGGTCTTTGTAATCGTCGTTCATCACAAAGGTCACATTCATGATGGAACGATCCTGTTCATGTTCAATATTGGGGGTGAACAGTTTGTTGCGCTCGATCTCCTCATACATCATCCGGGCCTTCTCATTGTTGATTTTGTTCATTCCTTCCACTCCGCCTTGCTGCTTCACCCATTTCAGGGTTTGAAGGGCCGAATAAATGGGAACCACCGGCGGGGTATTGAAAAGCGATTCTTTCTTGATGTGGGTCTGATAATCCATCATGGTAGGAATAGGCCGATCGACCTTTCCGAGGGCTTCCTCTTTAACTATCACAAAGGTCACTCCCGCCGGAGCCAGGTTCTTCTGGGCCCCGCCATAAATCAGATCATATTTAGAGACATCGACCGGTCGGCTTAATATATCAGACGACATATCGGCAATCAGGGGCATGTTCACGTCCGGATCTTCTTTCAGCTCAGTGCCGTAAATGGTATTGTTGGAGGTTATATGAAAGTAGTCGGCGTCACCGGGTACCTTATAATCGCGGGGGATGTAGGTGAAATTTTTATCCTCCGAAGAAGCCACCACATCCACATCGCCAAAAAATTTGGCCTCCTTAATGGCCTTTTTGGCCCAATTGCCCGTATTGAGATAGGCCGCTTTCTTGTTGAAAAAGTTGTAAGGCACCATCAAAAACTGGGTACTGGCACCACCGCCCAGTAAAAGTACATGATAGCCATCTGGGATATCCAACAGATCCTTGAAAAGTTGTTGAGCCTCTTTAATGATCTGGTCAAATTCTTTGGAGCGGTGAGATATTTCCATCACCGATAAACCGGTATTATCCAGTTCCTTAATGGCTTCAGCAGTTTTGTCTACCGTGTACTGCGGCATAATAGATGGTCCGGCGTAAAAATTATGTTTCTTCATAATGTGACTTGTTTTGAATTAGATATAAATTTCTTGTATCCCGAAAAGGTTTGTGAAAGATAAAAAAAAATAACTATATACCAATGTTTTCCCCGATCAATACCACTGAGAAAGCCATTGGTGAGCAAAATCATAGGTTGCGGTCAACTGGGGTTAACTCATTTTGTGGGCAGTGAGTTTGCGGTAGTTTTCGATGACCCCATTGGCAAAAACGGGTATTTCGCTGGTCAGGTCAGGGGTGTGGCAATACTCCAGCACGTCATCCAGCCCGCGTTGGCGCAGGCGTTCCCTTTGTGCTACCCGTTGAATGTATTGCATCAGGTTGGACTTGGCCATCTGCCACAAATCCAGGGATGCGGTGGCCGAATCACAAATGGTGTAAAAATGGCCTGAATCGAGCAATTGTTCCACCAGGGCTCCGCTGAACAGGGTATCTTCCAGGCTGAACTTACCGCGCCATCCGGCACAAAGGATCACCACCTCATCGTGCTTTTCGATGAGCATTTGGGCTACGGCGGTAAGATTCAGAAAAGAAGCGATCAGTACCTGTTTGCTGTTGCTGGCCTGATAAACAGCCTTGGTGCCATTGGTGGTGCTGTAGGCCACCTTCTTGCCTTCAATGCGTTCGGGGGTGAAGTTATAAGGGGAATTGCCAAAATCAGCAAAATCCAACACATAACCGTCGCGCTCAGCAGCCACCAGGTACCCCTTTTGCTTGTATATTCGTGCTTCATCACGGGTGGGAACAGGAATCACCTGATCCACCCCGTTTTTAAAAGCCGTAACAATGGCTGAAGTCGCCCTCAAAATATCGACCACCACCACATTGGCCTCGGGATTGTCATAAAGTCCGTAAAGGGCAGGTGAAAACACCACTTCCACCTTCTTTTGTTGATGGGCCATAAGATGTATAATTGATTAAAACAAAACGTTTCAGCCCTGTCTTCCAGGATAAATCAGAATTAAAGCTTAATCCCATAAATAATCCCTGCCTTATGTGATCACCATCATGATCCGATAATGAATACAGGACCTGGGGTCTGATCTGATGATATCTTTCCCAATGGATTCAATCCACAGCTGCTGCGGTGGTATGACAAGGCTGAAACATTGATTGATTTGTGTTTAAGATTTTTTGAAAACCGGCATTTGAACCACCTTGGCCTTCAATACTTTTTTCCGGATCCGGATAAAGATCTGGCTGCCAGGCTGTGTATAACTTACAGGGACATAACCCATTCCAACGCCCTGTTTGAGCACCGGTGACATGGTGCCGGAAGTAACTTGCCCAATGACGTTGCCATCGGCATCAGCAATTTCATAGTGCTGGCGGGGAATGCCCTTTTCCTCCATGACAAATCCGACCAGCTTCCGGCTTACTCCCTCTTGTTTCTGTTTCCAGAGATAATCCTTATCAATAAAATCTTTATACTCTTTGAATTTAACGACAAAATCGATGCCGGCCTCCAGCGGTGAGGTGGTCTCGTCAATGTCATTGCCGTAGAGACACAATCCGGCTTCCAGGCGAAGGGTATCACGCGCACCCAGGCCCACAGGCTTAATACCGTATTGTTTACCGGCCTGCATGATTTGCTCCCAGATGCCTGGGGCATCCTCATTTTTGACGTACAGCTCGAAGCCATGCTCTCCGGTGTAGCCGGTGGCTGAAATGATAACCTGATCATATCCGGCCAGGGTGCCCACCTTAAAGCGAAAAGGTTTCATCGAGGCCAAATCCTCGTCGGTGAGTTTCTCCAGGGTGGCCTGAGCATAAGGCCCCTGGATGGCCATCAGCGACATGCGGTCTGAGGCATCCTCCAATTCCGCTCCAAAGGTATTCTGCTGGTTGAACCAATTCCAGTCCTTCTCAATGTTGGCCGCATTGACCACCACCATATAAAGCTGATCATCATATTGATAGATTAAAAAATCGTCAACAATGCCCCCTTTACCATTGGGTAAACACGTATAATGGGCCTTTCCAGGCTTTAGCCTGGAAGCATCGTTGGCGGAGACTTTCTGTAAAAGATTCAGGGCTTGCGGGCCCTTGATCCAAAATTCGCCCATATGGGAAACATCAAAAATACCAACCCCCTCACGCACAGCCATGTGCTCGTCATTGACCCCTGTATATTCAATGGGCATATTGAAACCGGCAAATTCAACAATTTTAGCACCGAGCTCGCGGTGCTTGCTAATTAATGGTGTATCTTTCATAAGACTGTCTGTTGAGGTTTAACCTTATGAGGGCAAAACTAATAATTTTTTGAGGAATTTAAGCCAAACCCATAAAACGGGGGTGCCTTCCGGTTAAAGGCACCCCATTCCCCCGGGCAGGGGTTAAAGGTCTGTTTTCAGTACATCCCGCTTAGCGGGCCTGGGAAGCTCAAGGCAGGGTATGTATTTCAAACCCGGGCAAAAAGTTCAACCCGGAGCGGACTATTTGAGGAACGTTTCCCCAAAAAGATCTATTTTTCAAGGACTTTAAATTCCACCCGCCGGTTTTTCTGCCTTCCCTCCGGGGTATCGTTGGTGGCAATGGGCTGGGTAAAGGAATAGCCCTTATAGGTAAGCCTGGCACGATCCACCCCCTGCTCGGCCAAATATTCTACCACGCTCTTGGCCCGGGCCCTGGACAATTTCTTATTGGCCAGGTAAGAGCCAACATCGTCGGTATGGCCGGAAATCTCCAGCTTCATGCCGGGGTTGCTTTGCATTAATTTGACCACCCGCTTGAGTTCTGGATAGGAAGAAGGCTTTAGTTTAGAACTATTGGTTTCAAAGTAGATGTTTTCCAACACCATTTTGGTGCCCACTTCCACTTTATCAAGGGAGAAGTTGCGGCGAAGGGTGTCGTTTTTCACCGGTGCCTGATTCAGATCGAGGTCATGGGCATAAAAAAGATATCCCTGGGCCGTGATTTCGATGCCATATTTTTTCTGTTCGGGAAGTTGGAGCATATAATGGCCATTGGTATCGGAAAGATGGGTGGCAATCACCTTGTTCTTTTGATTGTCGATCACCTGGATTTTGGCCTGTATACCCTCTCGGGCCAAGCTGTCGATGATTTTGCCGGTGACATAGAGGGTGGTATCAATGGCGAGTTTTTGGGGCACCTGGTATAGCATTTCCTTTTGGGGCCGGGCTTTCCAGGCAAGGGGCTCGCGGATGGGGGTATAATGCAGATCTCTTTTCTCGCCCAAAAAGATGATTTCATAAATGTCTTTGGCCCCCACATTCTCATCATGGACGGAAGAATAATAGGCCTTATTTGCGGTTCCTTCCACTTTTCGAAACAACAGATCATCAAAGGGAGTATTGATGGGATACCCCAGGTTTTTGGGTTCCTGCCAGTTTCCATCCACATCACGTTCAGCAACGAACAGGTCATAACCACCCATGGAATTGTGCCCTTCCGAGGAAAAATAGAGTTTATCGCCGGTACTGTTCACAAACACCCCTTCTTCGTTAAGGGAAGAATTGACCATTCCACCCAGGTTAATGGGCCGACCCCAGTCACCGTCTTCATCGCGGCGGCTCATGAAAATATCCTTCTTCCCGAACGACCGGGCCTCGAAGGTAGAGACAAAATAAAGGGTATTGCCGTCTTTGCTGAAACACATGGCACTTTCCTTGGCATTGGTGTTGATCATGCGGGAAAAATTCTTCGGGCCACGCCATCGGTCCCCATCCTTTTCATAGTAATAAATATCGCCCTCATCTTTTTGACCGCGGTATACATAGATCCGCAGGGGATCTTGGGTGGCCTCCACCACGGCATCATTATGAGGGGAAAAAATCTCTTCATCGATCAGGTGGGTATTTTTCCATGCTCCATCCACCTGAACAGCCCGGTAGATATCGCTGTAAAAGCGGTTATCGCCCAGCCATCGTTCATCGTTGTCTTCATGCTTTCGGCGGGAAGTAAAATACATCAGCTCACCACCCCGGACAAAAACGGGACCATAGTCGGGGTACTTCGAATTCACGGCAGGCCCGAGGTTATTGATATTAACCCTTACCGGATTTTTGACCAGTTTTTGGCCGTTGGAACACTGCCGCACATAAGCATTGATGGTTTTTCGCTTATGTTCAAGCTCTTCAAGGATATCAGGCTCAAGACAGCGCTGATAATTCTCAATGGCCTGATCAAAGGCATAGTTTAGATGGTAGGCACGGCCCAGCAGATAATACACATCAATGGCCACCTGCTCATCCTGGGAAAGGGCCCGGTTAAAAAACTTAATGGCTTGATTCAGTTGATTTTGCTTAAAATAACAGACCCCCATCTTATAATTCAGGGCAGCATTTTGGGGGTTGTAATCATGGGCTTTTTTGAAGTGACTGAGGGCCACCTGATAATGCCCATAACCTTTATCATAGGCCCGGTCTCCTTTTCTTCGGTGTTTCCATGCGGAACTAAATCCTTCCTTATGATCAATCTTAAACTGACGGCGTTTGATTCTGACATCCTGCTGGCCCTGAGCCTTTTGGTATAACACCAGGGTCAGCAGCATCATGCTCACAAATAGGATGAAGGTGCGGTGGTTCATGGAATCTTATGGGTTTTATTGGGTCACTTACAATTTATAAGACAATCCGTTGTTTTTCATGCCACTTTATATTCGGGATGTCGATATCATCCGGTGGATCAATCGCAATCATCCAGATAATCGGCAGCTTTTTTGTGGCCCAGTTCTTTGGCCATTTTCCAATCCAGGCAGGCCTTGTCCCGGTTTCCCTGGTTTTCCCGGGCCAATCCTCGGTTCAGATAAGCCTCGGGAAGTTCCTGATTTTTTTCGATGGCCCGGTTAAACTGTTCAATGGCTTTGTCAAATGCCCGGGTATTCATATACAAAAGCCCGAGGTTGTTATAGCTTCGGGCCTGGTCAGGGGCAATATTAACGGCCTTTTTCAGGTCCTTCTCGGCTTTTTCATACTTTTCCCTTGATATGCGGGCAATCCCTCGGTTCACATAGGCCTGGTAATAATTGGGATCCAACTTGAGGGCCTGGCTGTATTGTTCAATGGCCTTCTGATAACGGGCATTTTCAGCCAGGGCCCGGCCCAGGTTATTGTAGAGGAAAGGCAACTTATTGTTATAGGTCAGGGCTTTTTTGAAATCATTGACGGCTCCCTGTATATCGCCGGTTTGCATTTTAGCGCTGCCCCGCTCATGGTAGGCATAGGTAAAATCATACTTCCCGTCGATGGCCATGGTAAAATTCATAATGGCCCCTTCATAATCGGCCAGGGCATATTGAACCAGGCCCCGGATGTAATACACCCGGGATGATTTGTAGCCGGACTGAATGGCCCGGGTTAACTTTTGGAGGGCTGAATCATACTGTTGATTTGCATAATCCAAATAGCCCCGGTAAAAATAGGCCTCGCCCGATTCCAGGCCCAGGTCGATGGCCCGTTTAATATCACGGATCGCCCGGCGGGTACTATCGAGTTGAAAATAAAGCTTGCCGCGTTCAAAATAGCCTTTTTGAAAGGCAGGCTTTTTTTCAAGAGCAGCATCCAAGTAATCAATGGCCTGGGAATAGTCACGGGCCTTGATCTGGTCAACGGCCTGATTATACAACTCATTTACGCTATTGTCCTGTTTTTGACCATATAGGTTCAAAGCAGACATACAGGTGATAAGAATGATGAAGAAAATGTTTCGCATGCTTTATGAAATTGTGATCATGCAACGATTAGCTAACAGACTTTTCCTTATAGTTCTACCTTACGTAAAGATAAACAAAAGGTTTGAATTGATTCAAGGCCTTGATGCCTGGCGAAGGATATTTTATTTTTTGAAATAAATTTTATAAATTGCATTATAGTTGAATTTGCTATTTTGTTATGTTCATGTTTGAAGCGTTAAACCAGCGCATCGAAATATAGTCATTTACTAACATAAAAACTTTAATATATGCTAAAAAGTGAATTAAAAAATGGCGTAGAAGTTTTAACCTTTGAAAACGTGAGCAAGCTCAACATACTGGTTGCTCAATCGCTCAAGGAAGAAATATCGCAGTACCTGAATAAGGAAGGCAAAAACATCGCCTTAAACCTTGACGGGATTGAATATGTTGACAGCAGCGGTTTCGGCGCCCTACTCTCGATTCTTCGCAATGCCAAGAACAACAACAGCACTTTCAAGATCTGCAATGTCTCGCAGGACGTAATGGAACTGGTCAAACTCCTGCAGCTTCACAATGTATTTGAGATCCACGACAGTGTAGAGGAATGTGTGGCCAGCTTCCAGTAAGAAAAGCCGCCCACTTGTGGCGGGCGGCTTAGATTTGGCCCTTTTAGCGGGTCATTCATTTTTAAAGACGATGCCTTCCCCGTTATAATCCACCTGAACGGGCTTATCTTTGTTGATACGGCCGGCTATGATCTCGCGCGACAATTCATTGATCACTGATTTCTGAATAACGCGTTTAACCGGCCGGGCTCCGTAATGCGGATCGTAACCTCTTTCAGCCAGCGCTTTGACTGCCTTATCCGTTGCCTGAATATCTATATGTTGCTTATCCAACATGGCCTGGAACCGTTGAATCTGCATGCGTACAATCTCCTCTATTTGCGGCTGTGTCAGGGGAGCAAACATGACAATTTCATCGATTCGGTTGATGAATTCGGGTCTGATATTCTTCTTAAGCAGGGTAAATACCTCACTGCGGACATTGTCCATCATCTGCTCCCGGTTTTGCTCGTTCATCCGGTCAATATTTTCCTGAATCAGATGTGAGCCCACATTCGAGGTCATAATAATAATGGTATTTTTAAAATCCGCGGTGCGTCCTTTATTATCAGTGAGACGCCCTTCATCGAGGACCTGCAAGAGGATGTTGAACACGTCGGCATGGGCTTTTTCTATTTCATCGAGCAGAATCACCGAATAGGGTTTTCGCCGCACCGCTTCAGTCAACTGCCCACCTTCCTCATAACCGACGTATCCTGGCGGGGCTCCGACCAGGCGCGAGACGGTGTGGCGTTCCTGGTATTCGGACATGTCGATGCGGGTGATCATATCCTCATCATCAAAGAGGAACTCAGCCAGGGCTCGGGCCAACTCGGTTTTGCCCACACCGGTGGTTCCCAGGAAAATAAAGGAGCCGATGGGGCGATTGACATCCTGTAATCCGGCACGGCTGCGGCGTACGGCATCAGAAACCACCTGAATGGCCTCATCCTGGCCAACAACCCGTTTATGGAGTTCATCTTCCAAACGCAGCAGCTTCTCGCGCTCACTTTGCAGCATCTTGCTTACCGGTATGCCCGTCCAACGAGCCACCACTTCCGCAATGTCCTCGTCATCGACCTCTTCCTTGATTAAAGCCTGTTCGCTTTGAGCCTCCTGCAACTGCTGGCGCAAACGGGCAATCTCATTTTCGGCCTCCTTGATCTTACCGTACCGCAACTCGGCCACCTTTCCATAATCACCTTCCCGCTCAGCAACAGTGGCCTGGTGCTTATGATGCTCAATATCCTCCTTGTTCTTCTGTATCTGATCAATCAGGCCCTTTTCATGCTCCCACTTGGAACGCAACCGATTGCGCTCCTCCTTCAGGTTGGCCAGTTGCTCGTCCAGCTCCTCGCTTTTCTTGTCACCACCTTCCCGTTTGATGGCTTCCCGTTCAATCTCCAGCTGCTTGATGCGCCGCTCGATATCATCAATATCTTCGGGCACGGAATTCATTTCCAGCCGCAGCTTTGAAGCGGCCTCGTCGATCAGGTCAATGGCCTTATCGGGCAGAAACCGATCCGTAATATATCGCTTAGACAATTCCACGGCGGCAATCAATGCATTGTCCTTGATTCTGACCTTATGGTGGTTTTCATACCGCTCTTTAATGCCCCGTAAGATGGAAATGGCGCTGGCCTGATCCGGTTCATCGATCAATACTTTCTGAAAGCGCCGTTCCAAAGCTTTATCCTGTTCGAAATACTTCTGGTATTCATTCATGGTGGTGGCTCCAATGGCCCGAAGCTCACCGCGGGCCAGTGCCGGTTTAAGGATGTTGGCCGCATCCATGGCCCCCTCAGTCTTTCCGGCTCCCACCAGCGTGTGGATTTCATCGATGAACAGGATCACCTGGCCTTCCGAGGCCACCACTTCCTTAACCACCGCTTTGACCCGTTCTTCAAATTCACCCTTGTATTTGGCCCCGGCAATCAACGAACCCATATCCAGGGCAAAAATCTGGCGGGTCTTCAAATTTTCCGGTACATCGCCATCTACAATCCGGTGGGCAATGCCCTCGGCAATGGCTGTCTTACCAACCCCGGCATCCCCAATCAACACCGGATTGTTCTTGGTGCGGCGAGAGAGGATCTGCAGAATGCGACGAATCTCATCGTCCCTTCCTATCACCGGATCCAGCTTTCCATTGCGCGCCCGTTCAATCAAATTAACCGCAAACCGGTTCAATGCATCATACTGATCCTCAGCGGTCTGACTGTCCGCCTTTGCCCCCTTGCGCATCTCTTCAATGGCCTTGTTCAATTCCTTATGGGTGAGTCCGCTGTCTTTAAGCAACTGGGAAACCTGATCCCCCGAAGCAAGAATGCCCGATAAAAGATGTTCGATCGAGACAAACTTGTCTCCGTAGTCATTCGAACTGTTCATAGCTTGCCTCAGCGCCTGATTGGCACTGTTCGAAAGGTAGGGCTCTGATCCTCCCGAAACTTTCGGATACGAATCCACAATGCTGTCAAGGGCTTGCTCCACACTGGAAGTGTTGACCCCCAACTTTTTCATGATATATTGAATCACATTGTCGCCCTCGCCCATCATGGCCTTGAGGATATGACCTGTCTCAACGGCCTGATTTTGACGCTGCTGTGCAATGGTAACCGCATTTTGAAGGGCTTCCTGTGATTTTATGGTGAAATTATTTAAATTCATTTTTCCCTCCTTGTGTTAAATTTGGTTAAACTCTAAAATGTTGGTTGCTTTGCATGAAACTTCCCTTTACAATCAGCGTTGACGAAGAGGAATCGTTATTTAAATGGTTCGTTGCTCAAACCCCTTTAAGAATATTGTCGCACATTTAAACCGTTTTAGTAAATTTTCATCCCTTTATGATCAAACTCCCTGCCACAATTTCAATGAACCTTTTTAAGTCAATTTGTCACATATCGGCCTCCTTATAAAAGACATATTGTCAGTTAAATGCAAGATCCAACCGGTAAATTTGTATAATCCATTGAAATATTGTAAATTTTACATGAATCAACCCGAACACAAATCATAGACCGAACCTCTTATTGTATCCCTGAAAGGCGCAAAAACCAGTTCATCAAGAATGCATCCACAATATTCTACATATCGGTCCAATCCAGGACAGGCCATGGTCCTTAAAATGACCATCCAGGCAAATCACCAGGGTACTTACAAAATTCAAATCAAACAGAACAGGAAACGCGGATGGATCGATTACAGTCCGCAAAACAAAACCTTAACCGTCTATGAAAAGGGTGATCTTGCCGGATTGCTGGAAAAAAGAAAAACCCAGCTGCAGCGTATACTGAATAACAAAAAAGGCCACACCTTTTATGTCGGATTTAAGCTCAAATTCATCCTCCAGGAAAAACTTCCGGATGAAAGCAGTTTTAATAAAAAACTAATCACCGTAGTGGACAAAACCGGAAAAACGCCCCGGGTTCATAAGCAAACCCATGCCACACCGGGCATTACACAGGTTATTACTGATGGCAGTTTTAACCCCGGCAACAATCAGGGAGGCTATTCATTGATGCTTCGCTTCACTCAAAAAGAAACCTTTGTCAAAAGTTTCCGTATCGATCAACACAGTAGCAATCTGATTGAGTTGATTGCAGTAATCAAAGGATTGAAGCAGATATCGGCGGATAAACATGTGCTGGTGACCACCGACAGCCAGTATGTGATCAAGGGCATCAGCAAGTGGATTTACCACTGGAGACTCAATCACTGGAGAACCGCTAATGCGCAAAAAGTCAAGCATAAAAAATACTGGAAACAACTGGATCGCTTAACAAACAATAAAATCATTGAATTTCAGTGGGTAAAAGCGCATGCCCGGCATCCGGAAAACAATTTGTGCGACCATATGGCCAAACAAGCGACAAAGTAGGGATATCACTGATCATCCATTTGCATAGATTGTTGGTCAAACAAAAACAGACGTTCACGTAATATTTTTAACCATAAATCAAAGATCAAGTATCAATAACTAAGAACAGATCTGGGATAGAGATTATACCCAACCCGGTTAAATCTTTTTTTTCATGGACAACTGTCAGCTGCGAATCGAACTGTTTGATTCAGATTACTTAAATATCGTGGAATTCAACACCACCGGGGATGACGAAAATTATGTCAAGGGGGATGACGAATCCAAATACATGCAAAGCGAAGTGTTTAATCTCTTCATCAAATGTTTCGAGAACAGCAATCAGTTGTATGAATTTTACGGAGCCACCAAATATGATCTGCGGAAAATTGTCCCTTTAAAAAATGAGCTGGCCGGGAAAATGAAAAAATTACAAGCGATAAAGACCCTGGAGGAATTTAAAAATCACATCGATCAGATCTTTTTGGGGTATGAATTTTTAAACAAGCTGGGCCAACAAGATTCCAACTGGCAAAAAAGATGGACCAAATACCGCGATAAACTGATCCAGGTCAATCAGGGGCTCATTGGCATCACCGATTTATGCCTTGAAGAACAGCGGGTACTATGGGTTATTGGATATTAATCATGCGCCGATCTTAAAAACAACTGTCATGAATGAACATAGAGCTTTAATTAAACAATTGAAAGCACTTGCCGATAAAAATGAAGTGCACATTGAAGGCAACATCAAAATACCTGAAATCTATCTGAACAAAGAAAAGGGTATTTTACAGATAAACGGCCGTTCCCTTCCTGAGAACGCCAAAGAGCTCTATATGCCCATTCTTGACTGGCTGGATGATTATTTAAACTCACCCAAGAACATGACTACCGTCATATTCAAGCTGGAATATTTCAATACGGCCTCTTCCAAAATGTTGACTGAGCTGATCAGCCGGATTAAAAAGCTCAAGAAATTCCACCATGAGATCAATATCGAATGGCATTACCCCTATGACGATGAAGATATTTTGGATTCAGGCGAAACCCTCGAGGAAGTCAGCGGGGTAACCTTCCATTACTACCCCTATAGTGCCTGATTAAGGTTTATTGCTCAGCAAAGAGGAACGTTTGATCAGGGTTAGATCGGAGCAAATCCTATGGTGGCTGATAAAGGTTATTGATCCGGATGAGCCTGTTTCACTGGCAAAGAAAAGGTAAAGGTGCTGCCTTTTCCGTATTCACTGTCAATGTATAATTCCCCGTTATTGCGACGTATAAAATCAACACAGAGATTGAGCCCCAAGCCGCTTCCTTTCTCCCGGCGGGTTCCGAAGGTAGTATAGTATTCCTTGTTGTTGAGTATTTTTTCCAGGTTTTGTTTTTGGATGCCCACCCCGGTATCGGCCACGCTGATCTCCACCATATCTTCCTTTTCATTGCTGGAGAGGGTAATTTGACCCTTTTCGTGGGTGAATTTGATGGCATTGATGATCAGATTGCGCAGGACGGTTTTAATCATATTGCGGTCGGCCCGGGCTTCGGTGTTCTCCCCGATTTGATTTTTGATTTCAATTTGTTTGTTGTCGGACATGGTCTTAAGCAACTCGATGTTCTCAATGACCAGGTCATAGATATTGATGGGTTCGGGATTGTTGACCAGTTTGCCCCTTTGGCTGCGCGACCAGTATAAAAGGTTTTCCAAAAGGTTATAGGTTTGGTCGGCAGCATTTTTGAGCGAATCAAGTGATTTGGCGGATATTTGCCGGTTGTCCTTTTGGTCTTCATACATCAGGTCGAGCATGCTTTTAATGCCTCCCAGCGGTGCCCTCAAATCATGGGAGATCACTGAAAACATCTTGTCCTTGGTTGCGTTCAATTCGCGCAAACGCTCAGCTTGCTGTGATATCTTGTCATGCGCCCGCTTCAACTCCAGATGGGTTTTGATGCGCATAAACAATTCCTCCTTGTTAAAAGGCTTGGTGATATAATCGACCCCGCCTGTCTGAAAACCACTGACGATGTCATCATTGGATGTTTTGGCTGTAAGAAAGATCACAGGAATGTGATGGGTATGCTCATCGGCCTTTAGGCGCTTGCACACCTCATAACCATCCACTTCGGGCATCATTATATCCAGTAAAATCAGATCCGGTAAGATCTTACCGGCCAGGTGCAACCCCTGTTTGCCATTTTGGGCCAAGGCGATCTGATAATTTTTTTCCCGCAACATATTGCCCAGAAGCCGCAGGTTTTGTACGCTGTCATCAATCAGCAGGATTTTGGCTTCTTCATTGTTCGAGGCCATAAAAACAGAATGATTTAAAGGTTTAATCCGTCTAAAATTACAAAAATATTGACAGATGCCCGAAAACAGATCCCATTATATGTTTTTAACCTTTTCCACAACGGAAGGAAAGGCCTTGATTTTAGACTGAATTTGTTCGATATCAAAATTATTCAGCGCCGTCTTCAACCCCTTGTAATAATTGACCAGGATATCTATTTGTTGAAAACCTTCCAGTTTTTCCAGGCTTCCGACAAATGCCTCGATTTGGTAGATCACCAGGCTATCGCTGATTTCCTGCCACTGGCTCATCAGATCTTCCTCCAGTTGACTCACCAAACGGGCATACTGGTGGGAGGAAAGGTTGACCTCGCCCCCCTTTACATCTTTTTTCCGCGAGCGGGAAGTGGGTTTATTTTTATGCGGGAGGAACCTCCGCAGTTTGCTCAGCAGGTCACTCCTGGCCACGGGTTTGGTAATGAACCCATCAAAGAGGGTTCGTGCCTGGGTCTCTTCACTATCCACCGAATTTGCTGAAAGGGCCAACACCGGTATCTTTTTGGAACGCTTGTCGGATTTAATCAAGGCAGTGGCTTCATAACCACTCATATCCGGCAATTTCAAATCCATCAGCACCAGTTCGGGGGGATTGATTTTAATGATTTCCAGGGCTTTTTCAGCGTTCTGGGCTTCTATAAATTTAAGTTCGTCGTTGTACACCAGCTTCTTGATGGTATCGATGTTGTATTGGATGTCATCGACCACCAGGATGGTGGCATTGTTAAAAATCACTTCCCGGCCTTCATCCATCTCGTAGTCGTGAAATGTTTCCTGGGGTTCAGCCCTCTCGATACCGGGGAGTGTGATGGTAAATTTGCTGCCCTGCCCGATCCGGCTTTCAAGATGAATGGAACCGTTCATGCTTTCAACCAGCTTTTTGGTGATGGACAGGCCCAAACCCGAACCCTCATAGCGGCGGGAATTCTGTACCTCCCTTTGCTGGAAGGCACTGAATATAAGTTTCTGCTGTTTACGGGGAATACCAATCCCGGTATCTTTCACCATCAAGGTCAATTCATAATGATCCGGGTCAACCGCCCTGGATTGGACCCCAATCAGAATATATCCTTCATCGGTAAACTTCAGGGCATTGCCCACCAAATTAAAAAGGATCTGCCGAATGCGCACTTCATCGAGCATCAATACCCGGGGAAGTTCCGGATCGATGTCAATTTTCAGGGACAACCCCTTCTCCTTCAGCTTTTTTTCAAAGATGTGCTCTATATCTTCAACCAAAACAGACAATTCAACCGGTTCATAATTGATCTGCATCTTACCGGCTTCAATCTTTGACAGGTCCAGGATGTCGTTGATCAGCGACAACAGGGTGCGGCCACTGGAGAGAATGGCCTCAAGGTGGCTCTTATTCTCGGGTTCAGTGACTTTGTTCATCAACACCTCACTGAAGCCCAAAATGGCATTCATGGGGGTACGAATCTCATGGGACATGTTGGCCAAAAATTCGCTTTTGGCCCTCGAGGCCGATTCGGCTTTCTGCTTGGCCTCCTGGAGTTGCTGCTCCGAGCGTTTCCTTTCTGTGATATCCCGCAGGGTTCCCACCATCTTATCAGGGTGGCCCTTTTCATCCAAAACCAAACGTGCAGAGTAGGAACAAATCACCTCGGCCCCCTGCCGATGCTGAAGGGTAATCTCATAGTCACTTACCCTTTGCTCCTGCTGCAGGACCTGAAGCAATTCCTCCCTTTCCTGGGGTTTTGCAAATAAAGGCAGTATGGAACTCCCCAGCAACTCCTCCCGTTTATAACCCGATATGCGTTCAATAGAGGGACTGATCTCCAAAACCTGGTTGGTCTCGACCTCTACCTCAGCATATACGTCGAACATGCTCTCAAAAATGTTGCGGTATTTCTCCTCCTTTTCCCGGATTTGATGCTCGGCTTCTTTTCGCTCCGTAATATCGCGCGAAGAAGTCTGAAATTCCACCACCTCGCCGGTCTCATTCATAATGGGCCGGGTAATGGTCTCCAGCCAAAGATAATGGCCATCCTTATGTTGGATCCGGTATTCACTGACATCGTCCAGGCGCTCTTTGCCCAGATCGGGATGGAAAAGCTTATCATAGGCACCCCTGTCAGAGGGATGCAAGAAATCGGCCGGAGAAAGGCCTTTGAGTTCTTCCGGGGCATAACCCAATAGTTCCTGCGAAGAAGGAGAAACATACTTAAAATAACCTTCCGGATCATGGATACAAACCAAATCCCTTGCCGTTTCCGAGATGATCCTTAGCTTCTCTTCCGAACGGCGAATCTGTTCCGACGACTCGATGGCCTCTGCCTTCAGCTTGACAATATTGGCCAGATCCCGGGCAATCTTCACTTCCTGGGTGCGCCATTGCCGGTGCTGATGAAAGGCCTCCAGCATAAAAAAACCGGAAGGCCCGGCCACACTGCCGTAAACAATGATCAACTGGGAGCGCACCCCATCAAAATAATCGGGCATCTCCCGGTTAAGCCGGTCAATGCGCTGGTAATCGACCAAATGATATTCCTGGCGAAGCTCATTTTTTAAAAACCATTCGGGCAGATTGCACTGATGATCCAGGGGAAGGACCGAGTTATTCACCCACTGATCTACAAAGTGGCAGGTTTTGATATCCCCCTGGCAGCGGAAAAAACTGACCCGGTCGAGCTGAAGGGATTGGCCCAGGCGGCTCATTAGGTTATCCAGCAAAACCCTTTCATCTTCCGATATAAAGGCATATTTCCAGAACTCCGTCCTTAAATGATCAAACGGGTCAGAGGGAGCTTCGAGCCGGGGTTCACTCTGGTCCGAAAAATGGCCGTTGAAAACCTCAAGCATTTCAAGGCGCTCGGCAATGTTCCGGGCGCCCGACTCAACCCACACAAAATCCTCTACTTCCCGGGTATAAACCTTCTCCAGCAATTCCTTGCGTTGGGTTGAGGCCAGCAGCACAAGCGGACTGTCAGATCCATCCGGCCGCAGTTGGCTGAGCGAAAAACCAGGCAGCTGTCTGGTAATATCTACCATAATGATGGCAGGCAGATGGTGGTGATAAAGGCCCTTCAAATCCTGACCCTTCCCTCCTACACTCTGAACATCCCAGCCCCGCTCCTGCAGTACTCCGGTAAGCTCACCCAACGGGCCCTGCACGTTGCCCAGCAATATGCTCTTAGTCTGATCGGCCATATATCCTCTAAATTATATGTAAAAATAATAATTCAATAAAAATAATGAAGGATTTGACACCGTTTGATTTTTCGAAATCTGGTCGTGAATGTTTCAGTCGATTTTTTTTTATTGAAATTATTGAACATTTACAGCGGTTCACGATCAAACCAGTAATAGCCCCCACCATGCCAGATTATTCAATCATGGTGGTTGGATTAAATTTTGTAGGCATCGCATTTTCTTATATAAAATAAAAATTATAGCTTTGCAACTCAATTATTTCAAGAAATAATGTCTAATCCATTAATTGTTAATTAAAAGTAAATGAGCAAACAAGACGAACAAAAAGTAAGAGAAGAAGCTGTTAACCAGGAAAAAGGTCAGGAACAACCTCAGCAACAGCAAACCCCTTCCCAGGAAGGCCAAGACATTGAGGTAAACCAGGAAGACAACCCGCATTACCACACCATTGAAACAGCGGGCACAGACCAGAAACCTGAAAAAACAGAACAGCAGGAAGAGTTTGACTGGGAAAATTTTTCTGAGCAAAAGGAAGATGAGTACGACCCTGAAGAACGTAAACAGTACGAACAACTCTATGACCAAACCCTTTCCACGATCAAGGAAAAAGAGGTAGTCGAAGGCACGGTGGTGTCAATGACCAAAAAGGAAGTAGTCATCAATATTGGTTACAAATCAGAGGGGGTCGTAAGCCGCAATGAATTTCGACACAATCCTGATTTGAAGCCCGGCGACACGGTAGAGGTATACATTGAAAGCCAGGAAGATAAAGACGGCCAGCTGGTACTCTCCCACAAGAAGGCCCGCACCCTCAAGGCATGGGAAAAAGTCAACCAGGCCTATGCCAACGACGAAATCATACAGGGATATATCAAATGCCGTACAAAAGGTGGGATGATTGTAGATGTCTTTGGCATCGAAACTTTCCTGCCCGGCTCTCAGATTGATGTCAAGCCCATCCGTGATTATGATGCCTATGTGGGCAAAACCATGGACTTTAAGGTGGTCAAGATCAACCAGGAATTCCGCAACGTAGTGGTTTCTCATAAGGCCATTGTAGAAGAAGAACTGGAGCAGCAAAAGAAAGAGATCATCTCGAAACTGGAAAAAGGACAGGTTCTGGAAGGTACCGTCAAAAACATCACTTCATATGGTGTCTTCATTGACCTGGGCGGTGTCGACGGGCTGATCCACATCACCGACCTCTCCTGGGGCCGGGTCAACCATCCCGAAGAAATCGTTGAACTGGACCAAAAACTTAATGTGGTCATTCTCGACTTCGACGACGACAAAAAACGTATTGCACTGGGTCTAAAACAACTAACACCGCATCCTTGGGATTCCCTCGATCCGAACCTGAAAGTAGGCGACATCGTTAAGGGCAAAGTCGTTGTACTGGCCGATTATGGCGCATTTGTAGAAATTCAGCCTGGCGTAGAAGGGCTGATTCACGTTTCTGAAATGTCATGGTCGCAGCACTTACGCAGTGCCCAGGAATTTCTGCAGGTAGGCGATGAAGTTGAAGCCCAGATCCTGACACTGGACCGCGAAGAAAGAAAGATGTCTCTGGGGATCAAGCAACTCAAACCTGATCCGTGGAATGATATCGAGGAGAAATATCCGGTTGGCAGCAAGCACAAAGCCAAAGTGCGTAACTTTACCAATTTCGGTGTCTTTGTTGAACTGGAAGAAGGCGTTGACGGGTTAATCCACATCTCTGACCTTTCATGGACCAAAAAAATCAATCATCCCGCTGAGTTTACCTCCATTGGTGATGACATTGAAGTGAAAGTCCTGGACATCGACAAGGAAAACCGGCGCCTCAGCCTTGGCCATAAGCAACTCGAGGAAAATCCATGGGATGTCTTTGAAGAGGTCTTCACCGAAGGCTCCATTCATGAAGGAACGGTCATCGACGTCTTTGATAAGGGGGCCATGGTTGCCCTGCCTTACGGGGTGGAAGGTTTCGTCTCCAACAAACACCTGACCAAGCAAGAGGGTTCCAAAGTGCAGGTCGAAGAAAAACTTCCCTTCAAAGTGATTGAGTTCAACAAAGAAGCCAAGAAGATTGTCCTCTCTCACCGCCGGGTCTATGAAGATGAGAAGAAGGAGCAGGAAAAAGCCCAGACTCAAAAGACCCGCAAAACCATGAAGAAGGTCAACAAAAACGTGGAAAAAACCACATTGGGCGACATATCCGATCTGGCTTCTCTGAAGAACGAAATGGAAGGCAACAGCCAGAGCAAGCAGAAGGCCCAATCCTCTGAAGCAGGTGAGGAAACCTCCCAAAAACAAACTGCAGCGCCTCAAAAGGAAAGCCCGAAAGATTCGGAATCCACCGCGCCAGAGCAAAAAGAGGAGAGCCCAAAAGCTTCGGAGTCTTCCCAGGCAGAAGAAAAGGAGGAATCCGGTGAATCGGCCCCCCAGCAGCAGCCTGCCAGCGAGGCTTCGCAAGAACAACAGCCTTCCGGCCAACAGCAGGAAAGTGAAGAAGAATCCAAAAAGAAGGACCAATCCCAACAGGAGGATGAAACCCAAAAAGGGGATGAGGAGCAACAATCATAACTTAAATATTCCTTAAAGAATGGAATTTAACATTGAAAAACAGGATAAATTTACCCTCATTCAGGTTTTGTCAGAGAAACTCGATACCAATGTGGCCCCAAGTTTGAAGTCTGAACTGGTGCTGATCTCGGGCAAGGGCGAGCGAAACATTGTCCTGGATCTCAGCCAGGTGAAATATTGCGACTCCAATGGGTTAAGTGCGATACTGGTGGCCAACCGCTTGTGTAAGAACGCCAATGGCACCTTTGTTCTGACCGGATTGAACGATGCCGTTGATCGGCTGATCACCATATCGCAGCTTGACACGGTGCTGAACATCGCTCAGTCCAATGGAGAAGCCCGTGAAATTGTGGAAGTTGAAGAGGAAAAACGCAAATCAAGTGAAGACCAGACCAGTGATGGTACCAATCAATAGAGGCGCATGTGAGATTTGAACTGACCATATTGGGCAGCAGCTCTGCATTACCAACATCTCAAAGGAATCTTACCGCTCATGTACTCAATGTATATGAGCGGTTCTTTTTGATTGACTGCGGAGAGGGCACTCAGATCCAGCTGCGCCGCAACAAGATCAAGTTTGGCCGCATCAACCATATCTTCATCAGCCACCTCCATGGAGATCATATTTACGGATTGTTTGGGCTGCTTTCCTCGTTCAATTTGCTCGACCGTACCGAGGACCTGCATATCTATGCCCATGAACCGCTAAAAAAGGGCATCCGCTATATGATCCGGAATTATGAGGGCCGCTTCAACTACTCCATTCGTTTTCATCCCCTGGACCCCCACCAGCAGCATAAGATCTATGAGGACTTGCGCCTCAGTGTATACGCATTCCCCCTGCGCCACAGCATTCCCTCTTCAGGCTTTTTGTTTGTTGAAAAGCCCCGGGAATTAAACATCCGCAAAGGTTACGTCAAAAAATACAACATCTCCGTTCGTCAGATCCAACAAATAAAAAACGGGGCTGACTTTGTCCCTGAAAACGGGCCGGTTATTCCCAACGAACAGATCACCGAGCCCCCCTATCGGCAACGCTCTTACGCCTTCTGTACCGACACCGCCTATGATGAGTCGGTGATTCCATATATCCGCCAGGCCGATTTGCTCTACCATGAAGCCACCTTTGCCGATGAACACCAGGACCAGGCCGAAGCCACCCTCCACGCTACAGCCCGGCAGGCCGGTAAAATAGCACAAAAAGCCGGCGTCAAACAGCTAATCATTGGCCACTTCTCAGCCCGATATAAAGAAGAACAAATCAACAGGCTCCTGGAAGAAGCCCGCGAGGAATTTGCCTCCACCCAGCTGGCTTACGACGGATTGGTGCATCCCATTTATCCTTATCGCGTAGGGCGGGATTAAACTTATCAACCGTTAAATCATCTAATGATTATGACTCTATTCTAAAAGATGGATGAGCATTACAATTGGAAGCGGAGATCAACAAATAATTTATGTGAATAAGCCTCTTCGCCTTCGTTCATTGGATAGAGCAGCTTCATCAAAATCAACCAACATTTAGCATGTAACCATTATTGAATAATTGATTGTTGAACCAAATGCGAGCACTATGAAAAAACTAACCCTTGCACTGACCTTTCTGCTGCTGGCCTCTTTTGGCTTTGCCCAGCAGGAAAAAGACAAAGCCAAATTCAAAGAATATGAGCCGGGTTTCTACCAGGAAGTGATAAAAAAAGACATTCAGCGCATCAAAGACAAGCTGGATGAAGAAGAATCCCACAAGCGCTTTTTGATGGATCAAAGCGGCATGGACATTCCCAATAAAGTGAAGTATTACGAGCGGGAATGGGCCAATCCGGTTATATCTCAGGGCGCGGCCGGTACATGCTGGTCCTATTCAACCATTTCCTTCATCGAATCGGAGATTTACCGCATGCATGATCGCAAAGTCAAATTATCCGAACCGTATATTGTATATTGGGAGTATGTAGCCAAAGCGCGCCGTTTTGTCGAAGAAAGGGGTGATTCCCGTTTTACCCAGGGTTCGGAAGCCAATGCCGTGACGCGGATGATGAAAAAACACGGAATCGTTCCCCGCAGCGTTTACGACGGATTGCTTCATGGCCGCGAATACCCCAACCACAGTGAAATGTACGAGGAAATGAACCAGTACCTTCAATCCGTGAAGGAAGACAATGCCTGGAACGAGCAGCAGGTGATCTCTACGATTAAAAGCATCATGAACCACTACATCGGCAAACCGCCCCAGTCTTTCCAGGTCAACTCCCAGCAATACACCCCCATGTCCTATCTGGAAGATCTGAACATCAACCCCGATAATTTTATCGAAATCCTCTCCTACAAACAAAAGCCCTACTGGGAAAAAGTCGAATACGAAGTACCCGATAACTGGTGGAACAGCAAGCAGTACCGCAATGTGCCGCTGGATGTGTTCATGGAAATCATCAAGGAAGGCATCCGTGAAGGCTACACCATGTCGATCGGAGGCGATGTTTCAGAAGCCGGTTTCCTTGGATCTACACAAGCCGCCATGGTGCCCTCGTTCGACATCCCTTCGAGCCATATCAACGAAAATGCACGCCAGTTCAGATTCTCCAACAATTCCACCACCGACGACCACGGCATGCACCTGGTGGGTTATTACAACGACAACGGAGAAGACTGGTTCCTGATTAAGGATTCCAGCTCCGGGAGCCGCAACAACGATCCCGATGCCCCTGAATTCGGCTATTACTTCTTCCATGAAGATTATGTCAAGCTCAAAATGATGAACTTTACCATTCATCGAAGCGCTGTGGAAGATATACTGGAGCGGTTCAATGAATAGCCCGCTTGCGGCTCCTGCAAAAGGGAATGAATCAAAAAATATTGCACCACAAATCAATAGGGAATTCTTAAGAATTCCCTATTTTTGTTGGCGGCAAAAAAACATTCAAATCAGAGCGATGCAGGAAAGAATTGTCATTATAGATTTTGGTTCCCAATATACCCAGTTGATCGCCCGCCGGGTGAGAGAGCTTAATGTGTATTGCGAGATTTATCCCTTCAATAAGATTCCCAGAGTTGACCAGCAGACCAAAGGGGTCATCCTTTCGGGGAGTCCTTTTTCGGTACGCGACAAAAACGCCCCGCAGGTGGAACTCAGCAAGATCAAAGGTAAAGTGCCGATTTTGGGGATTTGTTACGGAGCCCAGTACATTGCCCAGCATGAAGGAGGAAAGGTCCTTGGCTCTGAAAAACGGGAATACGGCCGGGCCAACCTGAGCTATATCCATCCCGACTTTCAATTGCTGCACAATGTCGACCTTCACACCCAGGTATGGATGTCGCATGGAGATACCATTGAGCAGCTGCCGGGGCAATATCAGGTCGCTGCCAGTACCCGCGATATTGAAGTCGGGGCCTACCAGAGCACCACCGAACCCACCTACGGCATCCAGTTCCATCCGGAAGTATACCATACCCTGGAAGGCAAAAAGATCCTGAAAAATTTTGTGGTCGATATATGTCAATGCAAACAGGAGTGGACCCCCGATGTTTTTGCCGAGACGACCATTGAACAATTAAAACAGCAACTGGGCAATGACAAAGTGATCCTGGGGTTGTCGGGCGGGGTGGATTCGTCAGTAACGGCCACCTTGCTGCATCAGGCCATTGGGACCAACCTGACCTGCATTTTTGTGGACAATGGCCTGCTCAGAAAGAATGAATTTGAAAAGGTGTTGGATTCATACCGGGATATGGGGTTGAATGTGATCGGGGTGGATGCCAAAGATCAGTTTTACCGGGATTTACAAGGCGTAACGGATCCCGAGGAAAAGCGCAAGGTCATCGGCCGCAACTTCATTGAGGTTTTCGACCAGCAGGCCCGGCAAATACAAGGCATCAAATGGCTGGCCCAGGGGACGATCTATCCAGATGTCATTGAGTCGGTCTCGGTCAACGGGCCCTCGGTTACGATCAAATCCCACCACAATGTAGGGGGATTGCCCGAGAAGATGAATATGAAAGTCGTTGAGCCCCTGCGTTTGTTATTCAAGGACGAAGTCAGGAGAGTGGGGGAAAGCCTCGGGGTCAAGGACGAACTGATTCACCGCCACCCCTTCCCAGGCCCGGGCCTGGGCATTCGCATCATCGGCGACATTACCCCCGAGAAGGTCCGTCTGTTACAGGAAGCCGATGAAATCTTCATCCAGGGCCTGGTCGAACACAACCTCTACGATAAGGTTTGGCAGGCCGCCACCATCCTCCTGCCCATCCAGTCTGTAGGGGTAATGGGCGATGAACGTACCTATGAAAATGTCGCCGCCTTGCGCGCAGTTACTTCCACCGACGGAATGACCGCCGATTGGGCCCACCTGCCCTATGATTTCCTGGCCGAAATATCCAATAAAATCATCAACCGCGTTCAAGGCATCAACCGTGTGGTCTACGACATCTCGTCCAAACCACCCTCAACCATCGAGTGGGAATAATCCATAGTTTTATTATTTTTGTAGATTATTCCCGTTCCTATTTGTATGGAAAATCATCCCGAAATACTGAGCTATAAAGGGTTCTTGAGTTATCAGATCACCGGAAGGCTCATTGAAAAATTAAGGGATATCAGTCAGGAGCTGAATCTCAAAAAATCCACCTATCGCAAAATCGTTACCCTGATGGTGGAAATGATTGAGAACAATTACAATTATGTCAACAGCCTGGACCGTAACATCGTAAATCAATCCCCCCAAAAACCCTTCTTCTCCTTTTGCCGCAGCGGCGACCACTTCACCCTCAAATCAGGCAATCCCATCCTTCAAGAAGATGCCCGTGCCCTGAAAAACCGCATTGAACACATCAATCAACTTCATTACCAGGAACTTAAACAACTCTACCAAAATACCATGGCAAAGGGAATCTATGAAGAGCAGAAAAGAACCGGCGCCGGCCTGGGCATGATGAAAATGGTGAAAATATCCCGGAGCAAAATCCATTACGAACTGGTCAGGATTCATAACGACTTATACTATTATACCATCGAAATTGCGATTGAAACAAACAATAACAGGTGAATTATGGAGGAAAGATTGTATAAGGAACCCACGAACTATACCCCCAAAATTGATTTCAACCCCAAAAAACAGAAATTTGAAATCGCAGGCATTTCAAGACCCGAGGATGCCTACGATTTTTATGATCCGATTCTCTTATGGATGGAACGATATACCCAACGGATATTAAAAGACTATGAAGAAAACAAACTGCTGAATCAAACGTTTATAATGGTGTTTGATTTCATCTATATGAATTCTTCCTCTTCCAAGTACATCTTTCAAATCATTTCTCATTTGAAGAAACTCTATGAAAAAAGCCTAAACCTGACCATATTCTGGTATTACGATGACCAGGACGATCAAATTCTGGAAGATGGAGAAGACTTCAGTGAGATCATCAGCATTCCTTTTCATTTTATGACCCGAGAAAAACAAAATTAGCCGTTATGTCAAAACTTATGAGACCTCTTGTTTTGCTGCCATTCTTTTTCATGTTGTTGATTCCCCGGCCGAGCCAGGGGCAAATCTTCAACGAAGACATGTATAAATTTGGCAAAGCCCTTCATTTTATATCCTCTTATTACATTGATTCGGTGGACCGCTCGAAGCTGGTGGAGGGAGCTGTCAAGGAGATGATATCCGGGCTGGATCCTCATACCACTTATTTAACGAAAGAGGAAGTACAGCAGATGAATGAGCCGTTGCAGGGCAATTTTGAAGGCATCGGCATACAGTTCAACATATTAAAGGATACGATTTATGTCATTTCCACCATTTCGGGGGGGCCCTCGGAAAAGGTAGGTTTGCATGCGGGCGACCGGATCATCCGGGTCAATGGTGAGAATGTGGCCGGCATAGGCATCAGCACCAGCGGGGTAAGAGACCGGTTATTGGGAGAAAAAGGCAGCAAGGTAGATGTAACCATCAAGCGGCCTGGCGTAGAAGAGCCCCTGCAGTTCACCATCAAGCGCGACAAGATCCCCATACACAGCAGAGACGCAGCTTATATGGCCGACGAGGGGATCGGCTATATCAAACTGAACCGTTTTGCCCAGACCACCAATGAAGAATTTACGAATGCAGTCAAAGCACTGAAAAATCAGGGAGCCAACTCCTTCATCCTCGATTTGCGGGATAATGGCGGAGGTTACCTGGAACAAGCCATTCAACTGGCCGATGAATTCCTCGACGACAAAAAGCTGATCGTTTATACTGAAGGCCTTAAAGTAGAGCGCGAAGAAAATTATGCCACAGAAAAGGGGGTTTGTGAACAGGGCCGGTTGGTGATCCTCATAGACGAGGGTTCGGCTTCGGCCAGTGAAATTGTCGCTGGTGCAGTTCAGGACTGGGACCGTGGGCTGCTCATTGGTCGGCGCTCTTTTGGCAAAGGCTTGGTACAACGGCCGGTATCGCTGCCCGACGGCTCTATGATCCGCCTGACCGTAGCCCGATACCACACCCCTACCGGCCGGGTCATACAAAAACCCTACAACAACGGCCGCAAGGAATACCACAAAGACATCCTCCAGCGCTTCGACCGCGGAGAGATGACCTCCAAAGACAGTGTAAGACATTTTCCCGACTCCCTTAGATACCACACCAAGGTCAATGACCGGGTGGTCTTCGGAGGAGGCGGCATCATGCCCGATATCTTTGTCCCGCTCGATACCACCTCCTACTCCGAATATTACAATCAAATCATCCGCCAGGGCATCCTCAATTCATACATCCTTGAATACATCGATGAAAACCGCTCTTCTCTCAAGCAACAATACCCCGATTTTGAAGATTTCAGGGATGAATTCAGCGTGACAGACAGTATGTTGGAGCAGTTAGGAGCCATGGCCAAAGACGAAGGCATTGAATATGAAGCCAAAGGCCTGATGCATTCCCAAAAAGAAATCCGCCTTCAAATCAAAGCTTTAATAGCCAGGGATATGTGGGACATGAACGAGTATTTCCGCATCTTCAATCAGCGCGACCGGGGTTATCAGAAAGCCCTCGATGTATTGAACAACTGGGAATCCTATTCAGCAAAATATTTGAAAAAATAGAGCCGCCAGGGGTATAACCATACAAAGTCTGTAAAGAAAAATCCCTCTATAATTGAGGTATCTGCAGATACTTTAAGTTGTGTAAAGAAAAAATGCCACCATCATAGGGATGAGGATGACCTCGTTATTGACCTAATTATACTAGAGGCAACTCAAGGTTATTGCAACAGCTAGATACGTATACCCCGGATGTCCTTATACAGATCAACCGCGTAGAGGTCGGTCATGCCCGATACAAAATCTACCACTGAACGGATTCGTTCATAGGTGCTGCCCGTGCGCAGGGTATATTGTTGGGGCACCAGAGAAAGAAGCTTGCGGGTATACTGCGAATCAGAGTGAATGACCGCGTAGGTAAACTCTTCCATCAGGGTACCCAATACATTAAAGCCCGTTAATTCAATCTTTACCACCGAGCGGTGGTTGTAAATCTGACTGACGGCCAGTTTTTTGCAGGCATCAAAAGCCTTCCCCTCCCGCTCGGGCAAATAATCGATCAAGCTGCCCTGAAAGGTGCCTGCCAGGATCTGGTCGTGGTGTTTCATGAATACGTGATACGTCAAATCCACCAGCTTGTTGATGACCGAGGCCCGTAAATAGGCCACCCGCTCATTGATGTCCGTCACTTCGCGAAACACTTCCTCTTTGCGTTCATAAAAGCCGGCATCCTGATGTGGATCAAAGAAGTTGAGCATCAGGTTAAAAGTCTGTTCGCGATCCAGAATATTCAGTTTATGGGCATCTTCAATGTCCATGATCTCATAGCAGATGTCATCGGCAGCTTCCACAATATAAACAAGGGGATGCCTGGCGTAGCGCAACGGGTTTTGCTCGATTTGCTTCAAATCCAGTTGCCGGGCTATTTTAAGGAACGTCTCGCGTTCGGACTGGAAAAAGCCGTATTTAGGCTTTTGCGGATTCCATCCCGAGGCGAATGGATATTTGATCAGCGAAGCCAGTGTAGTATAGGTCAGGGCAAATCCGCCCCTGCGCCGACCCCCGAATTGATGGGTCAACAAGCGCAGGGCATTGGCATTGCCTTCAAAATTGGTCAGATCCAGCCACTGTTCCTGGGTGAAGGCATCACGAAACTGATGGCCCGCCCCTTCCCTGAAAAACTTGGATATGGCATCCTCCCCGGCGTGGCCAAAAGGCGGATTGCCCATATCGTGACACAAACAGGCAGCCGCCACTATGGAACCCAGTTCATTGAGCACCTCTTTGTTGCGTATCGCTTCGTATTGCTGCAGGCTCAGGGCAACCTTATTGGCAATCGAACGCCCCACGCTGGCCACCTCAAGGCTGTGGGTGAGCCGGTTGTGTACAAAAACACTCCCCGGCAATGGAAAAACCTGGGTTTTGTTTTGCAGCCGCCGGAAAGGTGAGGAAAAAATAATACGGTCAAAGTCACGCTGAAACTGCGATCGGGCATCAGCAGTGGTGTCAATCACCCGCTGCTCCAGACCGTAACGTACCGGTGAAAGCAGATGGTCCCATTGCATCATAGCTATAGCTTGGTTAAAAACTCCATTTAAACCGAAAAAATAAAAAATTAATCTTTTCCTGCCCCCCTCCACCGGTGAATTTTCCTTGAAAAAGCTGGGCAAAAGCTGAAAGCTGAACATTATTGGTCAGCGAATAACGCAACGATGGGTTCAAAAAATACCCCTCCATGTCGGGATAATACATCACTGCCAGGGTGCCCTCCAAAAGGGGATGTATCGGGTAAGAAGCCTGCGCGAACCAGGAAAACTTACTGAACGACAATGTCTTCACCGTTAAAGGCCGGAAATAATAATTGTGAAAACTGCCCATGTCCATGTGTTCATAATGGCCATTATAATAGCCTTCCATCTGAAGCATGAGCGAGTTGGCGAACATATAGCTGGCAGAAACCGAAGCCAGTAAGGTAGCGGAAGTATCGTGAAAATTTTTGGCGGGCCGCATGTAAGTAAGCTCACCGTTGAAACCTGCCCCCTTGATATGGCCAGACCAACCCACTCCCGCCACATATTCATCGTTATTGAGGATACCCCCTAAAAACTGAACATCATACCCCCACTGGTTCATCCGGTAATAACCGGCGGCCGTAATTTGTTCATTGCGGTTGACTTTAACGGCCAACTCGGCCACTGAAGTATAAGAGGGATAGTACATCAAACGAATGGCATCACTGCCGGGTTTTTCTTCATAGTCAAAATCAAAGAACGAATAGGCATTGAACAGATCGTTGGGATTCCACACAAAGGCCTGGCCCCAGTTAATCCGCTGGCGGCCGATACGGGCTTCAAAGCTGCCCTGGCGGTAATTGACCCAAAGCCGGTCGATCGAAGTATTCAACAGGTAGGACTCCTCCTCGACCACATTGGTGGTAAGGCGGTGGAGGTAGCCGTAATCGCGGCTGATCAGATCCGGGTAGGAAGGGAAAGATTCCACCAGATCCCCATAAATAAATCGGTTGCGCATGCTCATCCCCATATTTACCGGGCCACCAGGATACCATTGAAAATTTAGCCGGTTGTGGAACATGCTCTCGTTGGCCCAGGTAAGGCCTTCCTGGTCCAGGATCATGTTCATATACTTGACATACCCGTTCACCGTAAAGTCTCCCCCTGTGGTCGATTCCTGGGCGGTCAGGCCATTTATCATAAATAAACCTCCTAACAGCAGCAATAAGCCTTTTTTACCGCAGGCTGGTTTCTTTTTAGGCATAAATCCTCTCTATTTTTGGGGTTCATCGGTTTTCACCTGACCGTCTTCAATGGTAACAATGCGGTGGGCCTTTTTCACCACGCGGTTGTCGTGGGTGGAGAAGATAAAGGTGACCTGTTCCTGACGATTAAGCTGTTCCATGATGTCGAGCAGGTTTTCGGTGGAACGCGAGTCCAGGTTGGCGGTAGGCTCATCGGCCAGTACGAATTTTGGCTTGGAGGCCAAGGCACGGGCCACCGCCACCCTTTGTTGCTGGCCACCCGACATCTTGCCGGGGCGTGAATCCATCCGGTCGCCCAAACCTACGGCTTCGAGCAACTCTTTGGAACGGGCCTGCCGCTTGTGTTTGGGCCATTTCTGCAAATGCATGATAAACTCAACATTCTCACGCGCCGTCAAAACGGGAATTAAATTATAAGCCTGAAAAACGAAGCCAATGTTGTACATCCTAAAATCAATCAACCGGGAAGGTTTGAGCTGGCCGATATGGGTGCTGTCCACAATGATCTCGCCCCGGGTGGGCTGATCCAGCCCTCCGATCATATTCAACAGGGTGGTTTTTCCGCTGCCCGATGGGCCAACAATGGCGGCAAATTCACCTTTGTCAAAATCTAAATCGATACCGTTGACGGCATGAACCTGAACTTCTGATTCATCATAAATTTTATGGACGTTGTCTAAGCGCAGTATTTTCATTGTCTTGTGTTTTTCTGGTTGTGCAATGGGTTGAACACTATATTTCAATTCGAAGGGCCTCGGCGGGATTCATCCGCAGGGCTTTAACCGCCGGATATATGGATGCCACAATGGCGGTCAATATAATCAGCCCGGTAATGGTCAGATAAAACGAGGCCCCGATCTGAGGATAAAGCATGGGGCTGTAACCGATGGCTTCGAAACCTTTGGAAAAGGCCTCCAGGTTAATGCCGGCCGAACCAAAATAACGAATGAGCACCCCTGCTATGGCCATGCCAACGACCCCCCCGGTAATCGATAAAAAGATCGTCTCGAGCATGATCATGGTAAAAACACGAACCCGGTTCATTCCAATGGCCATGAGCATGCCCAGTTCCTTCACCCGTTCCATGACCACCATCAGCATGGTATTGACAATGCCAAAGCCCAGGGCCAGTAAAATAATGACCATAATAAAGTAAAGCATCACATCCAGCCACTGGGTCACCATGCCCAGGGAGGGTTGTATATCTTTCCATGACATCACCTGCACCTGGGGGTAGATTCGTTGGAGCTTACTAACCATGGGGGGGACCTGGCGATTGTCTTTCAGACGGATGGCCAGCTCATGGGCGCTGCCCGGATCCAACCCGGTGAGAGAGGCCAGGGCATCTTTACGGACAAAAGCCATGGTGTTTTCAAAAGTAGAATTGGTGATGCGGTAGATACCTGCTACCCGGAAAACACCACCACTTAAGCTGCCATCGGCCGTTTGCAGGTTGACCACCACCTTGGATTTAACATCCACCTTCAATTGCTCAGCCAACTCCTGTCCTATGACAATCTGGTGGGATCGAGATCGCTCGCGGAAATACTGCCCCACACTGTCGCGCAAAAAACGCCGGATTCTTTTAGGTTCACTTATTCCAAACTGTCGGGCCACACGGGCACTGTCATAGATGGCCTGATGGATGTCGGTGACCTTCCGCTCCTGGCCGGGATCAACCCCCAACAACTGAACACCGGTGCCCGTGGCACTGGATTTAATCATTACCGGAACTTCCAAACGGGAACTCACTGCGGCTACTTCCTCCATGGAACCAATCAAAGCGGCCATCTCCCGGGCTGAATCCACCGTGTAAGCAAGCTCCTGATTTTCCTTGAACCGGGGATGATGGATCTGAATGTGACTGGTTTCATATTTAATCGCCTCCTTTACCCGTTGATCGGACATCCCCTTAAAAATGGCCGATGCAAAGATGCCGCCAATCATACCAATGGTCACGGCAATCATCACGATCATACTCCTCATGCGGTTTCTCCAGACATTTTTCCAGGCAATCGAAAAAATCATAACGGTATGTTTTTTTAAGTTCGTTTTTACCCCCGCATGGCCTTAACGGCTCTGATGCGGGTGATGCTGTAAACAGGATAAACAACGGCTACCAGGACAATGGCGGCTACAATGAGGGTTTGGTTGATGTAAAAATCGGCCTGCCAGGCCATGGGCATGATGGGCTCGATGCCGAAGGTTTTAATGGATTCGGCCACCTCACCGCTTAAACGGATCGGATGGTAATGATAGTAAAGAATCACCGGCATGCTTCCGGCTATTCCGGCCAGTAAACCCAAAAGACCGATAAAAAGCATCTCTACGGTTACAATCATCGCCAAACGGGCCTTATGCATGCCCACGGCTATCATCACCCCAAATTCCCTTTTGCGTTCATTGATCATCATCATGACAGTACCAAATACGCCAAAGGCAATGATCACATAAAGGATGACCAGCAAAATCCAACCGCTGGCGTTGTCGGATTGAATCTGCTGAACCAGCTCAGGCATGATCTCCCGCCAGGTTTTCACCTCATATTTGTCCCGGGGAAGCTGCCTGGATAAATAGTGCTGAACTCCCTGCAAATCATCATGTTCATTGAGATTGATGGCCAGGGTAGTAACCCGGTTCGGGGCCATATACATGCCCTGGGCCGTTGCCAGGGGCAGATAAACCATCTTATTGTCCAGGTCAGGTTTTGGAATATCCACGATGCCTTTGATGCGATATTTTCCGGCCGCAGTAGCTCCGTGGTAACCCTGGCCCAGCAGCACCAGGGTGTCATTGACCCCCAGTTGCAGATAATCAGCCAGGGTCTGTCCGACAATGGCTGCCTGCTCGCCCCCGGTAAAGTACGAGCCGGCCACCAGCCGATCCGACAAATTCGACATGGCATCCTGTTTCTTTGGCACCACCCCCATCACCAACACGCCCTTGGTCTGAGGCCCGGAGGAACCCAGGGCAAAGGACTCCAGGCGCGGTACCACCTGCTCGACCCGCTCATCCCTTTGAATGCTGCCGATAAGCTCGTCGGTGCGCACCAGGGTGCGGTTGATCGATTTGTTGTCCCAGTAACCCTGAGCATGCACCTGCAAATGACCCGAGTACATGGTAACTGCATTGTCGATCATATTGCCGTAACTGCCCAATTGCAAGGCCCGCATGATCAAAGCAAAAAAGATGGCAAAAAAAATGGAGGCTGCGGTGATGATCGTCCTGCGCTTGTTACGCCAGATGTTGCGCCACGCCAGCTTAATATATTCCTTCATAAGGTTATTTTTTATTTAATCTTTTGGCCTTATGGAACCTGCATGATATAATCATGTCCTTGTTGTGAAGGTTACTGGATGCAGGTTTCATTGGGATAAAGACTTATTAAGGGTTGCAAATCAATTTAGCATAAAACTTAATGAACTATTTGTTAATGCCCCGCCATGGAACCACCCTTACATTAGGTATGCCCTTTTTGCGTTGGTTCCTCCACACAGGTTTGATTTATTTACTCCCCGCTTACCCCCCCGCTAAGCGGGGTCTTTTCACATTACCCCCGCTTAGCGGGGTTACATCACCCCCGCTTAGCGGGGTCTTTTCACGTCACCCCCGCTTAGCGGGGTTATAAAGCGGGAGTCATAAAGTGGGGTCATACCCCCAATGTGGTTTTTTAGGGCCTGACCCGTTTCATGTTCTGCTGAGAGAAAAAACCGTCTGAAATATCCCGGTTAAACCGGATATCATTCAATTCCAGAACCGTTTTTTTATCTTTTTCTTCGGCCGGAATCACCTGGATGTGGGTAGGCACCATCCGCCCATCCATTTCCTTTACCTCTGAGAGCAATTCAGTACGAACGAGCTCCCCATCTTCATCATAATACGCCGACTTAAGCTGATTGAAATGGGCTTTTGAAATCCATTTGATCACCTTGCCCCATACAACAGCAGCATCTTGATGGGGAACCATACGGATTTTATAGCATTTCTTCCCATTCACCTCCTCTTCTCCGATCAGGGTATGCTGATAGTCGGTCACCATCGAGGATTCTTTGAGGATATCGTCGTTGGTGTAGTCTGAACCCATCCACCCCTGCGACATCATGGACGGGGGCATTTTAATGAGCCGCCCGATCGAGGGCATCCAATGCCACATCTCGTTGTCGCGCTTCAGAAAAGTCTGGCCTGCTTCATTGGACGGAGCCGTGATCAGGGTCAGGGCGTAATCCCGGCCCTTGATCCAGTTTTTCATCTCAATGGTCCGCTCCCAGGTGGGGCGGATGATCTTCATGGTCATCTGACTGATGCTCGATTTTTCTCCCTGCCATTGATCCTCAGCCTCAGCCACGATCTCTTTGGCTGTCTTCTGCTGGGGCCAGCCTGCAAGGGGAATCGCCAACAGAACAAAAAACAGGAAAGGCTTGAAAATTTTGTTGGTATTCATATTATCTCCCTTTTTAAATAAATCCTATGAAACCCGCATGCAAGGACTTACACAACAAGGACATGGATATACATGGGGGTTCCATAATGATTGACCACATAATGTTTATTCTAAGATTCAGATCATAATGAGCTACAAACTGTTAATTAAGTTAAATCCGTATGCAACGTCCATCCAGTACCCTACACAACAAGGCAATGCATAAAGCATGGGGGTTCCATGGCAGAGGTTACCGAAACATACAAATGATGCGACACTATCATATTGAATTACAGTATTTTATTTGACCATCCACCCTATAACCGGCCTATAGCCAAACGACCAATGCCTTTTTTTTAATGCCCCACCAAAGGCCGAACCGATCAGCCCGAGCCCTCCTTGAAAGGTTGAACATACCGCTGGAGAAGCGTTTGACGAACCAGATCCAGGGGGTAATGATCCGGATCCATGATGTAATGGAAGCATATGCCGTCCATCAAAGCCGCAAAAATCATTGTCTCTCCCTGCGGATTCTCATATCCGGCCCTCGTGAGATAATCCACCCCCATACGGAACAAAGGCTGGGCCAGTTCATTGATTTTTTCCCGGATCAGGGGAAATATCTCCGGCTGCAGTGAAATACTAAAATAAAGTTTCCAGAATTCCCGGTTCTGTTCAACATGTTCAAAGGTTTTGTTGATAACATACTCCACTTGCTGAGGATCTAAATCATTTTGAATATCAATATAATAAAGCATCTGATCGATCCCTGCATGGAGCAACTCTTTGACAACGGCCTCTTTGCTGTCAAAATAATTATACACCAAGCCCTTTGATATGCCGGCCCGTTTGGCAATCTTGCTGACTGAGGTATTGTGATACCCCTCTTTTCCAAACAACTCCAATGCCGCATCTAATATGATAGAGCGCTTTTCTTCCCGTATGGCCTCAAATTGTTTAGGTGTCCTGGGTGACATACTGCTACAAATTATTGATTGCACAGATTCGTGGATGCAGGTTTCAACTTTTAACCGGCCCGATGCCCTCATGGCCTTCTTCGTTCAATGGTTTTGCAAAAACATCGAACCATTATGACTGACCAATCAGTCAATGTGTCATCTTTAAAAAACAGGCGCCGGCCTGTTGTATCTTTTGACTGAACGATTGGTCAAAAATAAAACGGATTGGTGAAATTACCAAAAAACAAAAGAATTTTTTATCCATATGGGAACCACTGGGCCATATAATGGGGAATAAACGGGTGATGAAAAACATCAAAAAAAATGGATATTTACAAATAAATGCGCTAAATTGTCGTCTTGGTCAAGGGTCAACTCCAACCCCCAATGAGGAAAGCATGGATCAACAGGTGGTGCCTGTCGGTAATGGTGTTAGCGGGTACCAGTTCGGCTTTCAGCCAACAGGCTGGGAACCGTCCCTATGAATATTTCATTCGATTTGAGCATCTTTCTGTGAATGATGGGCTATCGCAAAGCACCGGGAGAGATATTCTTCAGGACAACAAAGGCTTCATCTGGATCGCCACCCAGGATGGATTGAATAAATATGACGGGCAACATTTAACCGTTTACAAGCACCACTCCGATGACACCAACACGGTGGCCGATAATTTCATCCTCTGCCTGTATGAAGACCATAGGGGGCATTTATGGATCGGCACCAACGGGGCGGGGATCAGTTGTTTTGATCCGGAGAAGAACCATTTCAGGCACTTCAGGCATGATCCGTCTAATCCCCATACCCTGAGCAACAACCTGGTCCACGACATCTTTGAAGATCGCAGCGGGGTAGTGTGGGCAGCCACGGAAGATGGATTAAACCGGTTTGACGCGCAGGCGGAAAGTTTTCAAAGGATGCCCTTGAATGGCATATCATGGGCACCGGCTTATATCAGTTGCATTTATGAGGACAGCAAAGCCCGTTTCTGGCTGGGCACTGCAGGGGCAGGGCTTTTGGAATATGACCGGGAGAAGGCCACGGTAGTGCGGCAATTCATTCACCAGAGCGGAAAAAATTCCATAGGAGGGGACTATCTAGAGGCGATTCTGGAAGATCACCGCGGTGATCTCTGGATAGCCGGTCCGGGTTGTCCTTTAACCCGATGGGATGAGACCACCGGATCTTTCACCGTTTTCTCTCATCAGCCTTCAGACCCTGGCTCGATATCGGACAATGTCATCTATTCCCTGTATGAGACCGATGTGGGCCAGCCCGTTCTATGGATTGGAACCCAGCGAAACGGTCTGGAGCGGTTCGTTTGGGAGACAGAATCTTTTATCCATTACCGCAATGACCCGGATGATCCGTTCAGTTTGGCCAATAACATCATTTTTTCCATGCATGCCTCTGACGACGGCACCATGTGGCTGGGAACCGGCGGAGGCGGAGTGAGCAAATTCAGTCTTCGTGGCAGCATGTTCCATACCTTCAGAAATCCGCGGGGTCAACCCGCCAATTTCGTCTGGTCACTTCTAGCCCGGGATTCAACGCAGGTGATCATTGGCACCCAAAACAGCGGCATTTACATCTTTGACCGGCAAAGCCAGGTTTTCACCCCTTATCCCTTTGACCGGGATCAGCCTGAAGCTTCCTGCTCCTATGACATCTATGCCCTTCACCGCCACAGCGACGGCGCCTTATGGATCGGCACGTCCAACCATGGACTTTACCGGATTGACAAGGCCCGCGGTCAATATGACCACTTCATGCACAACCCCGAAAATGACCACACATTGGCGCACAACTGGGTTCGCTGTATCTATGAGGCCCCCGACCAAACCCTTTGGATCGGTACGGCCAATGGCCTGAGCCATTTCAATCCCCTAAACCGAAGGTTCAAATCTTATCGGCCACGACCAGGTGATTCAACATCACTAAGCTATTCAACGATCCAGGGCCTGATCCAGGACCATCAGGGATCCCTTTGGGTCGGCACCTATGGAGGAGGCCTCAACCGGCTGGACATCCAAAAGGGAACCTTCAAACAGTACCACCACCAGCTCAATGATCCCCACAGCCTCTCCAACGACAGAATCCGAACCCTCTATGAAGATACAACCGGCAGGCTCTGGATTGGAACCGATCTGGGATTAAACGCTTATCAAAGGGATCAGGATCATTTTACGGTGCTCACCATGGAAAACGGATTGCCCAACAACGTGATATACGCCGTATTGCCCGACAAACGGGGAAACTTGTGGTTAAGCACCAACCGCGGCCTGTCGGTGTTCAACCCGGAAGAACAAACCTTTACCAACTATGACGCCCGCCACGGCATCCAAAGCAACGAATTCAATACCGGGGCCTATTACTTGGGACAAAACGGAGAAATGTTTTTTGGGGGCATTGATGGATTCAACATCTTTCACCCCGACCGCATTCAGGCCAATCCTTTTATACCGCCGGTGATGATCACCGGGGTCAGTCTGTTTAACCAACCACTTACGCCCGGTCAGAAGGAGGATATGACAAAGAGCATCATCGCGACCGATAAAATCCGGCTGCGCTACAATCAAAACTTCCTTTCGTTTCAATTTGCAGCTTTCAATTTCATCAATTCGACAAACAATCAATTTCGTTACCGGATGGAAGGCCTGGATCCCGATTGGATTGATGCCGGCAACCGGGGTTTTGCCAGTTACCCCGACCTAAAGCCCGGTCATTATACCTTTCACGTGATCGGGGCCAACAATGACGGGCTATGGAATGAAACCGGCGACCGCCTGCAAATCTCCATTATCCCGCCCTGGTGGTTCTCTTCCCTGGCGTGGATCATTTATGCCATCCTCACCATTTTAGGCCTCTACACTTACATCACCTGGCGAACCCATCGGCTGGCAAAGGAAAAAAACCTACTGGAACAACAAATCCAAATACGCACCGAAGAAATCGCCCACCAAAAAAAGGAAATAGAAACCCAGCGCGACAGCCTCGAAGAGCTCAACGCAGCTAAAGACAAACTATTCACCATTATCGGTCACGACCTGAAAAATCCCCTCACTTCTCTGCTTTCCGTATCTCATAGCCTGCGGGAAAACCTTGAACACCTCACCCGCAATGAAGTCAAACAGGCCATTGCCAGCCTGGATCACTCTGCCCATCACCTGTTCAGGCTGCTTGAAAACCTCCTGGAGTGGACCCGCACCCAAACCGGCCACCTCCCCATCCACCGGTGCCCGTTTTACCTGAATGATTTAATCCATCAAAATCTGATCGAACTCTCTTCCATGGCCCTCAAAAAAGACATTACCCTGGAAAAGCAACTTAGCGCTTCGAATCCGGTATATGCCGATAAAAACATGATCAGTACCGTGGTGCGAAACCTTTTGAACAATGCCATTAAATTCACCCCCCGGGGTGGCCGCATCTGCATTTGCTCGTTTCAGGACAATACCAGGATGCGGGTAGAAGTGACCGACACCGGGAGAGGCATCACCGAAAAACAAATGGACCGGCTCTTCCGGATTGAATCAACCCTTTCAACCCGGGGCACTGAAAATGAGAAAGGAACCGGCCTGGGATTATTGCTGTGCAAAGACCTGGTGGAGAAAAACGGGGGCCACCTCCGGGTCGTTTCCAGCCCCGGCAAAGGCAGCACATTCATCTTCACCATCCCTTCCTCCCGTGAAAACACCTGATCAAGGTCGTCCGCCCGATTTAAAAACCGATTATTTTCATCACATGTCCCCCCCCCTCCACATAATTAAGGATAAACGGGTAATGACAAACATCAAAAAAACAGGTTCCAAGCTCCAAGGGTTGAAAAAACCCGCTATATATTTTACCTTTAACCTAAAAGAGCTATGGGAAAACTTGTGATCCTGGCCGGTCCTTCCTGTGTAGGGAAAAGTCCACTGGATAAGGCCCTAAAAAAATTTTATCCGGAGCTGCGCAACGCCCTTCAGCATTTGGTGCTTTATATCAGCCGCTCGCCTCGTCCCGGCGAAACCGACGGGGTGGATTATCACTTTCGCACGCGTGAGGCGATTGATCAACTGCGAAAAAATGAACATTTTGTAGTGATGGAAGTAAGGGGCGACCTTCAGGCCCTTGATATCAAACAAGTCAAGGAACAGCTGGCCCACGGCGATGTATTTTTTGAAGGCAACCCGTTTATAGGAAGGACTTTGCTAACCCATGAGGCCCTGGCGGATGTGGAAAAACTCAGCGCTTTTCTGTCCCCCCTCTCCCGGGAAGAATTGCTTGAACTTAATGACCCGGGCAACCATGCCGATGCCAAAAAAATCGTTACCGAGATCATGCAACGCAAGCTAATGCGACGAACCCGCAAACAAAAAGGGGAACTCTCGCTGAGCGACCTGCAAAATATTGAAACACGTGCTGGCAGTGCATACCAGGAATTACAGGGAGCCCACCAGTTTCACTATATCATTCCCAATCACGATGGGGAAGACAGCGAAAACTGGGACGCTTTTTATTATCCTTTGGGAGACGCACGAAAATCGCTGCGGGCTTTTGCTGAACTACTGAAAGGCAATATCCCCGAGGTCGCCGAAGTATGGCATGCGAATATGTTCTAATAGCTGGTGAGGCGGTTAAACGCCTATATTTTCCTGTTTGCGGTAGAAATCAACCACCTGGGGCAACAAAGTGATGATCAGGATGATCACCCCCAGCAGGGCATTGAATGTCTGCACCAGGTGCCAGTAACCGATGAAATAAACCTGCACATCCATCCAAATGATCAGGACAATAGCGGAATAAAGGGTATAAGTCCACCCCCAGTGCATGCGTTTATAAATGTTAATGGCATTGGGCCATTGCCAGTTTAACCCCAGCAGCCCCAACAATCCAAGGCCCGGAAAAAGCCCGAGGAGCAAAAGGAGAAACAACCCGGGCACCAGATAATCGCTGAAAGGGGTACCCATAAGGAAAATGCCGGGGATTTGAAGGGTAGCACCGGATGGATCCATTACCATAATCAACCCGCCCGCTATTCCAGTGAGCGCCTGAAAAGCAATCAGACCCCATAGAAGATAAACTGCATGGGGCTTGTAGTTTCTTAAAGGCTGATATACCATCCTACCTGAATTTTTTCGAGTCAATCCAACCCATTGATGGCCTGAAAAGAAAATTCGCCTGACCCTGCCCAACCTTAAAAAGGACCGCCCTCCCACCCTGCCGTTATTGCTTTTTCTACCGTTCGATGAACTCGCGCCGGGATCTGGTCAGAATAATTCTCCACAGCAGGTTAGCCACCCAAGGATGAAGCGCATCAAAATCAGACTGTAAATTAGAAAAAAAAACCGATCCTGCCAAATAAAGCCTGAATACATGGACTTAAACCACAAGGCGATGGATAAAACGTGCGGGTTCCATGGAGAAGGTTCCGATAACATACAAATGAGGGTAAAATAGCAGGATGAATTATAACCTTTAATAATCCTTTACATATATAATGTCCGAGAGCCCGGGGGAATTGGAGCCGTTATAAATAAAAGAGCAAACAGCGGGTGTAAGGAACAAGGCTGAGCGGCCTATCAAGAGGTAAAAAATGCTTTCGGCAGGGGAACGAATCCAAAACCGGTAAAAAGAGCCGGGGCGATGATCATTGTTGCTCCACAGGAAAAGACGGCAGGATGATTAATCAAACTCAAGGGTATAATTGGCCAGGGTTTGGGGGGAAGCAATCCAGGCATAAGCTAAAAGGGTTGGAATATCCTGATCCGTTTTAATCCAGTGTGGCTGATTCGGAGGTATAATGGTAAAACCGTCTGTAGTCAGAATCATCCCATCATTGATATTGGCATAGCCCCCCAAACAGATATAGGATTCCTCAATCCTGGGGTGTCGATGGCGGGGGTAATGGCAATCGGGGCCCAAAAGCAACATTCCCATAATCATCTGTTGGCAGACAATGGGTCCTCTGGGGCCGATGATTTCGGTATAAGCATATTTATTGGTCAACTCTTCCGACAGGTGATTGTTTCCCTGTTCCCAGGTCAGGTAGGGTGCCATCAGCCCAAGGGTATGGTAAAGCGGCGATTCATTGGCATACATGCCCATCTTGAGGGTGCTTTTAAAATGACGCACCACAGGCTTGTCTTCGGCTTCGCGAAGTCGGATGGTGGGGTTGGCAGCGACTTCCTTGAACCCAGCCTTCACATTTGACAAATGATCTATAATACGCTGACTTCCACAAGGATAAACTGAGTCAAACGTCAGGCAAAATCCGGCCACCAATCGGTACCAGTTATTTCTGTAATGTTTCGTCAACTTTTCGAAATAATGGTGAAGATAAGTAAGTTACCAAATTCAAGCGGAAAAAGCAACGTGAATGAATAAAATAATTCGACCGGCACACCAGATCACCATAACAGGAGGGGGATACAACCGGTAATGGACATTTTTAACCATCCGCTATAAAAAGGTTGATAAATATGGATAATTGAACCGAAAAATATAAGATATGGCCGTTATGATGATTATCTTTAGTAGGTATCAGTGAATGCGACAGGGCATCTTGGCAGGATCACCCTGCATTCAACCCACCTGATTTTCTAACTCAAATGATTGATCATACTGGCCATATAACCGGCTCCAAAACCATTGTCAATGTTGACCACACTCACCCCGCTGGCACAGCTGGTGAGCATGCCCAGCAGCGCGGATAGTCCCTGAAAGTTGGCCCCATAGCCAATGCTGGTGGGCACGGCCAAAACGGGAACATCCACCAGACCGCCAACCACACTGGGCAGGGCGCCTTCCATGCCTGCAATCACGACCACCACCCGTGCCCGGGCGATATCCTCAATGTTTTTCTGTAAACGGTGAATGCCAGCCACCCCTACGTCATAAAACCTTTTTACGGGATTGCCAAAAAAGGCAGCCGTAACAGCGGCTTCCTCGGCCACAGGCATATCAGAAGTACCGGCAGTTACCACCGAGACGGAAGTCCTGGCCACAACGGGCTCATGATGGGTATAGGTGATGATCCGGGCTGTTTGATGATATTCCACCTCGGGAACAGCAGCAGCTACTTGTTCATAAACTTCCCGATCGGCCCGGGTAGCTATGATGTTGTTTTCACGCTCCAGCATGGCCTGAAAAATTTCCTGCACCTGCTGGGGGGTTTTACCGGCACAATAAATGACTTCAGGATAGCCGGTGCGCACCTGACGATGATGGTCAATCTTGGTATGGCCTATATCCTGATAAGAAAAATGTTTGATCTGATTCATGGCCTGTTCAACCGACAACTGGTTATTCTGAATGTTTCGGAGGATCTCCTCCAGGCTTTTGGTATCCATGATTCAAAGAATTGATTTTAGGTTCATTAAAGCTTCCCATCCGATAACCTTCCATATCGAGGGTTACATACTGATATCCCAGGGCTTTGAGCTGAGTAACCAAATCCTGCTTCCTGGCTGTTTGGAGGAAGGCCTCGAGTTGTTCAGGGGGGACCTCGATGCGGGCAATGTCTTGATGGGTGCGCACCCGGGCTGCCTGAAAACCTGCCTGTCTGACAAGGCCTTCGGCTTTTTCAATCCGATCCAGCAGCTCCTGGTGTATGGGGGTGTCATAAGGCAAACGGGTTAAAAGGCAGGCGTAAGCGGGTTTGTTCCAGGTAGGCAGTCCCATCTGCCGCGACCATTGACGTATCTCCTCTTTGGTAATTTCCATTTCAGCCAGGGGACTGCGCACACCCAACTCTTTGAGAGCCCGTATACCCGGACGTATATCCTGATAATCATCCACATTGGTCCCGTCGATCACCCACTGGTAACCCCGTTCGGTGGCAACTTCCTGAAGCAGGGTGAAAAGATGTTTTTTGCACAAATAGCAACGCTGGGGCGGGTTATTGAGGATATCCCTGAATATCTCATGTTGGATCACCTCATATTTGACCCCCAGTTGCCGGGCCAGTTTTTGGGCTTCCTGCTGCTCCCACTGCGCAATATATGGGGTGGAAATGGTGATGGCCAGAACCTTCTGGCCTAAAACTTTCTGGGCTGCAGCCAGCAAAAAGGTGCTGTCTACCCCTCCGGAAAAAGCCACCACTACTTGATCCAGACGCTCCAGATGATGTTCAAGCTGCTGATATTTGCCAAAATGTTTCATACTGTTGCTATTGTACTAATTTTCCTGAACAGACAGCCCTTGAGTATCCCTTTGGTTAATACCGATGCTGACATGTGGCATCTGGCAGGCTTCTGACAACCGAAAATTGGACCGACCAGACAAACCTTCGGGCTTTACCTTGCTGATTGAACCCCTCAGAAAGCCATAAAGTGGCTCCTTTAAGCCAATGTGGTCTGAGTGAAGCAATGGAGCCACTATATTGTTCATTTTTATTATGAACTTTAAATTTTCCCTGAAAGCCAGCATACTAAAAGAAGCTACAGGATTTCGTAAAGATCTTCCGTGATATGGCGGCATACCAGCTGAAGACTCAGCCCCTGCTCTTTGGCAATGCGCTTGCATTCTTCATATTCCGGTTTATACTTGACGGCCCGGCCATCAAGATACCCCATTTTAACCCGAACCTTCCCGTAACGGGTGGAAAGGTGCTCGATTTTGCGTTCCAGTTCACTCTTAGCCACTGAAGTTCGGCGAAGACCCAATGTCGTAGTTTCGAGAAAGAGGATCCGGTTGATCTGATCCTCCAAATCAGGCCGACATATCACAGTAAGCAGGGAGGCCGGCCGGCTCTTTTTCATCACCACCGGTGTTAGATAAACTTCATCGGCCCCGGCCTCAAAAAGCCTCTCCATGATGTAATCATAGTATTCCGGATTCATATCATCCACATTGGCACTGATCTGCAGGGCCGTTTTCTGCTGATACCCCCCTTTCAGAGGCTTTTCACTAAGGGTGCCTTTATAAACCCTCAGTATATTGGGGATATCGAGCTGACGATGACCTATACCATAGCCAATTTTTTCCACATTCATCTCAGGCTGATCGGTAAATTCTTCCACATTGGCGGTTAAGATGGCAGCCCCGGTGGGGGTGGTCGTTTCCTGATTCACGGTACCGGTTTTGACGGGAACACCTTTCAAAATCTCCATGGTGGCAGGGGCCGGTACAGGCATCCTGCCATGGGCACAATCGACAAAACCCCCGCCGAGTTCTACCCGGGAAGCAAGGACCTTATCTACCTCCAGATAATCCAGTGCAATAGCGGCTCCTACGACGTCGACAATAGAATCGACGGCCCCCACTTCATGAAAATGAATCTGATCAATAGAAGTACCATGCACCTTCGCTTCCGCTTCAGCTATCAGCTGAAACATACTCATACTCATTATTTTAACTCTTTGACTCAAGGGGCTTTCCTCCACAATTTTGCGGATATCCTCCAAATTGCGATGGACATGTTCATGACCACCACCGTGGGCATGGCTGTGCCCCTGGTCCAACTCATGGCCTGAAGGGTAATCATGGCTATGCCCGTGATCATGTGAGTGCTCATGGTGGCCCCATTGGTCATGGCTGTGGGAAGAATCGGTGCTGTGCGAGGAGCCATGATGCGAGAAATGGTTAGGGTTATCAGATGACTCGTGTCTATGCCCGTGATCATGGTCCAGGCCGTTAAGATGGTCATGACTATGCCCCTGGCCACGGTTATTCGATTGGTCATGGCCGTGCGAATGGTCATGGCCGTTATCATGAGGCTCCCCGCCAAGCCCATGGCTATGTCCATGGCCATGAACCCCTTCTGTGGAGGTTTCGTGAGTCTCGGTCAATTCCACGTCTACACGGGTCCCCTCAATGGAATGCCGCATATCGCGACTTACTTTGATGGTATACCCTCCTAAATTTAATTTAGCCAGTTCATCCCTAAGATGCTGCGGATCAACACCCAGATCAATCAGGGCTGCTAAATTCATATCGCCACTTATGCCTGAAAAACAATCATAATACAAAATGTTCATACGGATATAACTTAATTAACAGTTTGTAA
>Ga0207714_1000015_pt1 | contig 97556 bp, 90 predicted proteins | sample PonA232FremontCA_2_FD_187270 | JGI IMG/M metagenome (GOLD analysis project Ga0207714, IMG submission 187270) | Marine sediment microbial community from Fremont, CA, USA - Pond A23 Sediment 2 (SPAdes) | ecosystem: Environmental > Aquatic > Marine > Unclassified | place: USA: Fremont, California... | reverse complement strand
CTAGATGCGACAGGTGCGGATGTCGGTAATAATGATGCCGCGGGCGTCGAGCTCCGTGAGCTCATCCATTACCTCGTTGACTGAGTCGCGCTCGATCATGGCCTTCACGGCTACCCACCCCTCCTTGCTAAGCGGGGAGACGGTGGGGGACTCGATGCCGGGCGTAATCTCGCGGGCCTCCGGCAGGTTTTTCTTCGGCAGGTCGTACTCCACCACCACGTACTCACGGGCCACGATGATGCCCTCTACACGCTCCGCGAAGCGTTGGGCGGCCTCCTTCTCCATGGTCCTGCCGTTTTGGGCCACCAGCACCGCCTCTGTGTTCAGGATGGGATCCCCGATGGTCTTGAGACCCGCTTCGTCGATGGTGCGGCCTGTTTGCACCACGTCCGCAATCACGTCGGCCACGCCGAGCTGGATAGAGATTTCCACCGCGCCGTCCAGCGAGATCACGCGGGCGTCCACGCTGCGCGTCTCCAGGTCGCGGCGGACGAGGGTGTCGTAGGAGGTCGCGATGCGGGTCTCGTCTGTAAAGTCGTCCGGCGTGAGGTCCGTCGACTTGGGGGCCGCGTAGCAGAAGCGAGCCGCGCCAAAGCCGAGGTCCAGGACGTGCGTCACGTCGGCCCCGCTGTCGTACGTAAGGTCGAGCCCAGTGACGCCCAGGTCAATGATGCCCTTGCTCACGTACGTGGCAATGTCCCGAGGACGCAAGAAGACGAACTCGACGCCGTGGTCGGGGTCGCGCACAGAGAGTTCACGGCCCCGACGGCGGCAGTGATAGCCGGCCTCGTCGGCCAAGTCCACGGCCCCGTCCGCCAGGGCGCCTTTGTTGGGAAGAGCAATCTGTAGCATCAAGCGGTGCAATTGGTGATGAGCGAAAGTGGCTTCGGGCTCGGGGCTTGGGACCGGAGGGATAGAACAGACTATGAGTCCCGGATCTCCGTGCTCCCGTGCAGTTACAGATGTTCGTACACGTCTTCAAGATCAAGGTCGCACGCAATCATGAGGACCTGAAGATGATACAGGAGCTGCGAGATCTCCTCGGCGGTACGGTCGGTCCCCTCGTGCTCGGCGGCCATCCACACCTCCCCCGCCTCCTCTAGTACCTTCTTGCCGATTGCGTGCCGGCCCTCATTGACAGCCGCCACGGTTCCGGAATCGGGATCTTGGCGGGCCACCTTGTCGGTGAGCTCGTCGAATAGTTCCTCAAAGCGCTTCATGGGCGACGGGGACGGTGGAGGGAAAGAAGGTACATAGCATACGGGAGGGATCTGGCGGGCGAAACGACTTCTGCGGTGATTTCTAAAGAATTCAGTCCATGGATGAGGCCTGCGGAGCGTAAAAATTCCGAAAGGGGGCGTCGAGAAACCTGGACGTTCTGGACCGGCCTTCGTATACTTGCAGGCGAATTGTCCCGCAGTTCTCGGAATGTAAACGCGATCCCTCCTCCATATGTCTCAGCTCCTTTCACTCCGCTCCCCATACACGGCTCTCGTTGATCGACTTCGGGGAGAACGCGCCTCGGTTTTGCTCCAGGCAGTGGGCGTCGTCGGATTTGCTCTGCTGACGGCCCTCGCGGCCAAGGTGCAATTTCGCATCTATCTGTGGGAGGTGCCGATTACGCTGCAGACGGCGGCGGTCTACGCCAGCGGGCTCTACCTGGGCTGGCGCAACGGCCTGTTTGCGCAGGCCCTATACCTGATGCTCGGGTTCTTTCTGCCGGTCTTTGCGGGGGACGGATATGGGGTGGGCTATCTCTTCGGCGTGGCCTCGGCGGGCTACCTGCTCTCGTATCCGGCCGCCGCGGCGGTGATCGGAGCCCTCTCGAGGCGGTGGAAGGCCTTCTCGGGAAGCACCCTGGCTTCTATGGTGGGGGCAGCCATCATCTTCACATGTGGCGTCGTGTGGCTGCACTACGCGGCCGGGCATGGCTCCTGGATGGAGTCGATTGACAAAGGATTCCTCCGATTCGCGGTCATTGACCTCATAAAGGTGCTTGGCGTAGGACTCCTCTACAGTGGGACGCGCTCCTTGACGCGGGGAGAGACGTAGCCGACGGCAGGGGGACGCCTGAACGGAGGACTTGTTGGGGCCGAGGACTAATCAAGTCAAAAATTCCCCCGGCCGCCGTGCCGGAGGAGATCGGCGACAAGGCGAGGTTATAGCTTGTCGAGATCGATTTTCTCCTTGATGGCCTTGTAGGTGTCCCACGAGATGAGTACGGCGTGGGGCTCATTATTCTTCTGGATCAGTACGCCGTTGCGAGCCGACTGGACCTGGTCAATCAGATCGGAGGTCTCCGATCGCAACTCCGTGATGGTGGCAACGGCGTCTACGCCTTCGGTGTTGTACATCGTTGGGTACTGAGCATTGCTCGCGAGGCATGAGGGTCCTGCCTAAGGAGGGGCATCAGGACATTCAGAGGAGGGTAGGTGTTCGGAGTCGCTTACCGATTCGTACGGGCCTCTGGACGATTTCCCCTAAGACGTCCCGCGATGCAGAGGAACCGGTCCATGTAGGCGTCGGCGATCGGAGTGGCATACGCTAACCTCCACACGTTTCCCTGGAGGGAACCGCGTTCTTTCAGGAAAAGATCCGAAAAACGGGGGCATTTCGGAAAGAAAGTGAGGGACGAGTTCGTCGGCGAGTTTGGAGAGTCATTTCCTGGACTTTCGACGCACTCATGTCTGTCTCACCCCTGCATCTGGCAACGTACGGCACCCTCATGCAGGCGTTCGGGGGATGCAGCCGCCTGGGCATAGCGGATCGTGTATCGGTTGTGGGCACGTGCTGCTTTGAGGGAGTGCTATACGACCTGGGATCGTTTCCTGGGGCGGTGCCTGGCGAGAACATCGTGTACGGTGAGCTTCTGCGCCTTCATGATCCGCGGGTATGGTCTATCCTGGATCAATACGAGGGATACGATGCGGACCGTGAGGCGGACTCCCTGTTTGTTCGACGGCAGGTCGACCTGCGGGCGCCCCCCGAGCGGGCGGCCTGGGTGTACTGGTTCAATGGACGTCCGGATGGGGAGCGGATCGCGTCGGGGGACTGGGCGAGGTACAACGGAGGCAGTCCCTAATCCCCTCCAACACCCTCCTTATTTCGAATCACTGGGGCCCACTGCGCTGAACGGACAGGTCTTTGGGGGCGACGGATGGGCCTCTGAGTCCAAGGGGGGCGGCAGTCCGGCCCTGGGTTGGTTGGCGTCGGCCCGTTTCGTCAGGAACCTCCAAGGGCCGCTGGGCACCCGAGGCTGGACGGTTTGCCCGCCGACAGTCATAGGGATAGACGAGCCCTCGAGAGCGTCTCCCAGGGGAATCAAGAGCCCTCGTCGATCGATAGTTCGCTCATGCGCTGTTCCGCGTCTTCGAGCCGGTCGAGGCATTCGTTGGCCAGGGCCACGCCTTCTTCGTAGGCGTCGAGGGCCTCCTCGAGGGCCGGAGGATCGTCCTCGAGAGTGTCGACAATTTCTTCGAGGCGCTCCAAGGTGTCCTCGAACGAGCGGTCGGGGGAGGTCGAGGAGTCGGACATAGGTGGAGAGAGCAGAGAGACAAACAGGAGAGCGCACAGTACCAAGACGCCGCCAAGGCTTCGGTTCCGCTTGGTTCGCGATCCGGGCGACGAGGCCGCGAAGGGGAGGGCGTAGGCGGAGTCCCTGTCCAGATGCCTTGAAACCCTTCTCAGTCCAGGGCGCAGAATGGACGGTGGGCCCAGAAGTGCCTATCCTGTGCGTGTTCGGACAGACTCTCTCACCAGTTCTCTCTTCGAAGCCATGGATCTTGGACTCGACGGCCGCACCGCCATTGTCACGGGGGCGAGCCGGGGCATCGGCAAGTATATCGCCCTGGAATTGGCCCGTGAGGGCTGTCACATCGCCATCTGTGCACGCACCGAGGCGGACCTCGAAGACGCGGCGGAGGAAATCCGTGCGGAAGGGGCCGAGGTGCTGGCCCTTCCGATGGACGTGACGGAGGCGGGAGAGCCGGAGCGTCTGGTGCAGGAGACAGCCGATCGGTTCGGGCGCATCGACATCTACGTGGGCAATGTAGGGGGGAACCGCCGGGGGGACTTTGAGGAACTCTCCGACGAGGACTGGGACGATCTCATCAACCTCAACTTCATGTCGCACGTCCGCGTGAGTCGGGCCGCTATTCCGCACATGAAGGAGGTCGACGGCGCGTCGATCTGCTATATTTCCTCCATCTTCGGCCGTGAGTTGGGAGGGGGCGGGTTGTCGCTCTACAATACCACCAAGTCGGCCCTCATCAGCGTGAGCAAGGTGATGGCCCAGGAGCTTGCCCCTGAAATTCGGGTGAACAGCGTGGCACCGGGGTCCATTCGCTTTCCGGGGGGCAGCTGGGATCAGCGCGTGAACGAGAAGCCCGACGAGATGGCGCAGTTCGTCGAAGAAAACATCGCCATCGGGCGCTTTGGGCGGGCCGAGGAGGTGGCGGACACCGTGACGTACCTGTGCTCCGAGCGTGCCAGCCTTATCACGGGGGCCTGTCTCAACGTCGACGGCGGGCAGAGCCACTCGCTGATCTGACGCGGATAGCAACTCGGGGGGTCACTCGAACCGGGTCAGTCGGGCGCGGAGGCGGCGCGTCTGCGGTTCGGACTTGCGCCACTGTACCAGGATGGGGCTCTGGTAGCGGCCCTGCTCGATGGTCCCTTCGCCGTTGGCCGCGTCCTCGGTCACGAGTAGGCTCACCGACCGCTTCATCCGGAGAAACCGCTCGGCCGGCACGGCCAAGCACTTGTCGATAATGCGTTCAACGAGCGACTCGCTCAGCCCAAGCGTATCGACCACCTTGTTGACCAGACGCACGAGGTCGTACTTCGCGTAATTTTTGGCCTTGCTGGGAATGGCACTCGGGTCGCGAAGCATATTGCGCCCCTTCCGCGCCATGAACCGCAGAGGGTCCTGAAGCACCTCGGCCAGGTCGCGCTTCATGAGGAGGGTCTCGTATTCGTTAACCGTGAGGCCGGCGTGATTCTCCTCCGGCACGAGGTCGAGCAGCACTCGCCCAGTCTTGACGCCGTGTTCGGCAAGCATCTCGTGGAGCCGCTTGAAAAGGCCGAGGCGTGGGTCACGCAGACTCACTGAGTCGATGGGGTGGTCGGAGACTGGTACCTCCAACTCCGTCTCGTGCACGAGCCGCTCATTGTCGTACCCGATGATGGTCGTGCGGCGCTCGCGGCGGTCGTGGTTGTCTTTGTTGATCCCGTCGAGGTCGATGAAAAACACCGGGCGGGACGGCGTGCTGGGGTACGTGACGCAGTTTTCGAGCCCAGAGCCGATGAAGGTAAGATGCGAGTCGGCGTTTCGGGGCTCGGTGCGTCGCTGTTCGGGACTGAGTTCCTTGCGGAGGTGGAGCTGGTCGTGTCGGTAGTTGGCCCCAAATGGAAAGAGCTCCCGAAAGGGAGCAATGAACTCATGAATCTGATCCTGGCACCGATCGAGGCGGTTGCAGATGGTTTCCTCAAGGTATCCGCCCGTAGTGTGGTAGGAACAGTAGAGCGCCTCTTCGTGGTTTTGCAGAAAGCCGGCGGCTTCTTTCTGCACATGCTGGTTCACGTCGATGACGTCTACGCGCTGCTCCGGCTGAAACTCGATCGTAAGTTGGCTCGGGTCCGAAGCCATGGGCGAAGAGACGTTGACAATCGGGCCAGTCGCGTGTGGGGGGTGGTGGAGGGGACCGTTAGCAAAGACCCACCGCGAGGCGAAGAGATACCAAAGTCAAAATTCGTGCGGTGTACAGGCTATGGATGAGGCGGTTCCTGGTCAACCAGCACCCCTTCAAGAAACAAACGGACGAACGGACGCGCGATACGATGCTGTGACATTTCCGCTCTGAGGACAAAAAATGAGGGAGCGGAAGGGGGGTCAGTCGTCCTCGGAGGAGGGCATCGGGAGCACCTTTGCATCCCGGTGGCCATCTTGAAGATGGATGCGTACGCGGCGGTTTTCTGACAGGGCCTCTACGGAGCGAACGGGGGTGCCCTCATGGGACACGTACGCGTACCCGCGCCGAAGGGGCTGTTCGGGATCGGCGGCCTGGAGACGGTCCTGGAGCCGCTGGAACTGCGTGCGCGCCTGTTCAATGCACCGCTCGCCGCCTCGCGTGAGGCGGTCCACGAGCGTATCGAGGTGCTGCTGGTGCCGCTCAAGACGGCGGACCGGAACGTGGAAGGCGCGGGAAGACACGAGTGCATCGACGCGCTGGCGGGCATTCTGCAGGCGACGGGTTACCCGTGTGCGGAGGCGGTCGTGAAGCGTGCGCACTCGCTCGGCCACGTCGCGGCGGTCCGGCACCACGATCTCGGCGGCCGTGGAGGGCGTGGCGGCCCGCTCGTCGGCCACGAGGTCGGCAATCGTTACGTCCGACTCGTGCCCCACGGCGCTCACGATGGGGAGGTCGGAGGCCGCGATAGCACGGGCCACCGCCTCCTCGTTAAACGCCCAAAGGTCCTCGGTGGAGCCGCCGCCCCGTCCCACGATGAGCAGATCGGCCCGTTGAGCGTCGCTGGAGGGCACGTCGTTGAACGTCGAAATCCCGTCGGCGATGGCCTGGGGGGCGTCGAGGCCCTGCACTTTCACCGGGCACAGCACCAGCTCGGCCGGCGGGAATCGCCGCTCTAGTCCGGTCCGAATGTCGTGGATGGCCGCGCCCTGGCCGGAGGTGACGACACCGATCGTTTCGGGGAAGGCCGGCAGCGACTGCTTTCGCTCGGCGGCGAAGAGGCCCTCCGCCTGCAGCTTCTGTTTCAGTTCCTCGAACGCCTTCTGCTGGGCGCCCTTGCCCGCCTGTCGCATCGCCTGCGCTTGAATTTGCAGGTCGCCCCGCCGTTCGTACACCGAGGCGTGACCATTCACGCGGACCTGCATCCCCTCCTCCGGCTCAAAGTAGACGTATTGCGTCAGGTGTTTCCACATGACACATCGGATCTGCGCGTCCTCGTCCTTGAGGGTGAAGTAGCAGTGTCCGGACGCGGCTCGCGTGAAGTCTGAGAGCTCCCCCTCCACCCACACGTCGTCGTAGTGCGCCTCCACGAGGTCGCTGAGCCCGCGGGCGAGTGCGGTGACACTGAGAACTGAGTCGTCAGAAGGAGCGCTTGAGGACGGCATAGGAAAGGTTGGGCGCGGCAAAACACGGCGACACGCCGCGTCTACACGCGCCGTTGCGTGAGAGGTTTTTGAAAGTGTCGCGCGTCTTGGCCGGCGATCCGGCACACCGGGGCTCTCGCCGCGTTAAGGACCATCGATTTCCCGTTCATGCCCCGCACAATCAAGTTCTCTAGGTGCCCCATGTCCGATCCGATTCGCATCCAGTTTGTGTGCCTCGGCAACATCTGCCGGAGCCCCCTCGCCAAGGTGGTCTTCCGTGACAAGGTTGAAGAGGCGGGCTTGCAAGAGCACTTCAAGATTGCCTCGTCCGGCACCGGGAGCTGGCACATCGGCGACACGGCGGACGACCGGATGCGGGAAACGGCCCAGCGCAACGATTTGTCGCTGGAGGAGCACCGTGCGTCGCAGTTCGAGGCCGCAGACCTGGAGCGGTTCGATCACATCTTCGTGATGGACAAGAGCAACCTGAACGACGTGCTCCACCTCGACGAGGACGACGAGTACGGCGGCAAGGTGCGGCTCTTCCGCGAGTTCGATCCGGAGCCGGACGACTATCAGGTGCCCGATCCCTACCATGGCGGCCGGAAGGGGTTTGAGCGGGTCTATGACATCGTGGAACGCACCTCCGACATGCTCCTGCACCGGCTCGTGGACGAGTACGACCTGGAAGAGCACGTGCGGAATCCGTCGAAGTAGAACGTGAGAGCGACGAGTCCTAGACCCCGGGCTACGGGGGCGTGGATTCGTCTGGATCGTCCATCACCCCCCTCTTCTCCCTTCCAGTTACGCCCGCCAGAATGCTTCCGGATGCGCTGCGCGATACATTGGAAGAGCGGCTTGACGTAACCATCAACGCGGTTGCGGCCGTGAGTGGGGGCTGTATTGCCAATGCTTGTCGCTTGGAAACCGACGCTGCCCCGTTTTTCCTGAAGTACGGCGACGAAGAGGTGGCGCGCACCTTTCCGGGCGAAGCGGCGGGCCTGGATGCGCTCGCCGCGGCCGAGAGTCCGCTGGCCGTACCCGCGGTCCGGGATACGGCGGCCCCGACGGACGACCGTCCAGGATTCCTCGTCATGGAATGGATCAACGCGGGGCGGAAGGGACGCAATTTTTGGGAACGATTCGGTGAGGGACTCGCGGCTCTGCACCGCCACACTGCGAAGACGTACGGGTTTGAACGAGACAACTTTATCGGGCGGCTGCCGCAGTCCAACGACTGGACGGACGACTGGCCCACGTTTTTCCGCGAGCAGCGACTGGCCCCGCAGGTGGCAATGGCCCAGGAGCGCAACCGCTGGCGCACCGACTGGGACCGCCCACTCCAGGCGCTCTACCGGCGTCTCCCTGAGATCCTCCCCGCCAGCCCCGAGCCGTCCGTGTTGCACGGCGACCTCTGGCAGGGCAACTACATGGTGACGGCCGTGGGCGACCCTGCCCTCATCGACCCCGCCACGTACTACGGCCACCGCGAGGCCGACCTCGCCATGACGGAACTCTTCGGAGGGTACGACGACGCGTTTTACGACGCCTACCGGGGCGCGTGGTCCCTCGCGTCTGGCTACGACACGCGCCGCGCGGTGTACAACCTGTACCATCTCATAAACCACCTCAATCTCTTTGGCGGCGGCTACGCCGGGCAGGTCGAACGCATCCTTCGTCCGTTTGGGTAGCCCGAAGAGGCAGGGCGGAGGCTTACAGCCGGACGGCCATGTCGCGGTCGACCGTTATGAGGCACGAGAGGCGCCCTATGCCCATGCTGTGGAGGGTGCCGTCGAGCGTCTGAGTGGGCGGAGGCACGCCTTCTAGAACCTCAACGGCGCAGAGGCCGCAGTGGCCCCGCCCGCCGCAGTTGGCAACATCCGTAACGGCGTTGTGCGGCGAGAGGCCGTGGCGGCGCAAAGCTTGGCGCAGTGTGATGCCCGGCTCGACCTCGATCTTGTGGCGGTCGCCCTCGGTGTGTACGGTAACGGTATGCGTCGTGATCGTAGAAGCGGTCGTGCTCATGTCGACACAGCGGCAGGTCCAACAGGCTACGTGCGGTACGCAGAGCGGGGGTCAGGCGGCCGGTTCATTGGGCGCATCGGCCAGTTGCCGCTGAACGCGGCGGTAGAGCAAGGCGGCGGCAGTGCCCCAGAGGGCCACGCCGAGGGGAGCGGCGCCCCACCACGGGAGACCAGTAAGGAGGTGCACCGCGTCGGCCAGCCCCGCGGCCACGAACATCAGAGCGACGGCGAAGATGATGGAATCGCGGACGATGATTTGATCCGAGTTCATGGGGACACAAGCAACGGTGCGCGGGCAGTCGATGCGGAAGGGACGTTGGGGTTACGGCACGTACCAGATGCCGCGGGCCTGGTCCAGCCAGTCGCCCACCACGATGTGGGGCAGCGCCAGAATGCAGACGAACACGGTGTAGAAGGCAACGGCCCCGGCCAGCAGCGACGCCCCGCCGAGCGGATTAGGGACGAGTGCGTAGAGGGCAGCCATGAGGCCGAACGTGGCGAGGGCCCCAATCACCATCGTGGCCCAGGTGCGTGGCAGCGAGAGGCGGTCCGGGGCGGGCGTGTTGGGGGCAATCGCCGTGGTGCGGGCTGTCTGTCGTAGGGTGTACCAGAGCGGAAAGTACAGCCCCACGGCCAGCATCATGGGCACGAACGTGAAGTAGACAATTAGTAGTGTCGTCTCGGCCAGATCAGTCCACCACGCGGCCGATCCTCCGCTCCGGAGAAAGCCCCCGCTTAGGTGCACGATCACGGCGAGACCGTAAACGCCCCCCACGGCGGCTTGCACGGTGGGGAGATGTGTGGCGAGGGGCAGGGGGCCCGTGGCGCCGAAGATGTGTACCATGTAGGTCGAAAACCCGATGTAGACGCCCGGCCACACCAGCAGCGGCACCAGCATCACCGCGCCGCCCCGCACAAACGCCGCGAGAGCGCGTTGCCAGGATGCCTGTAGATGATCGGTCCCGCACAGCGCGTCCATCACTTTCAGGCCGCCGTGTCCACCCTTGACCACAGCAGTCGAGAACGCAAGTGCCAGTGCCGCCACGGGCGCGACGAAGAAGAAGCCCACGAAGGCCGCGAGGAAGCCGAGGTACAGCACGATGTAGCGCAGGCTGAACGAGACCCGGCGGTGGCGCAGGTTCTCGAAGTGCTCGTAGCCGCCGTGCGGCAGATTGAGTGCCACCATGCCGATGAGGTAGCCCACCATCTGCGTGGTCATCGACAGGGACATGTTCAGTAGGGCCGCCCCAATGCCCCCCAGCGCCAGAGCCCCGAGGGTGATGCGCGAGCCCCAGACGGCCATGGACGCAGGGGAGTGCGCCGGGGCCTGGCGCGTAGGAGCACGGGGGGACGAAGCGGTCGACAGCGTGGCCATGGACACATGCGATTGGTTCAATAGGGGGAGGCGAGAATGGGGTCAGGCCGCCGCGTCGGTGAGCACGGCCCCGGCGGTCTGCTCGCCGCTGATGAGGCAGATGGGCACGCCGACGCCGGGCTTCGTGTCGGCGCCCGTGTAATAAAGGCCGGGGGCGCTCTTCGCGCGGCGGGACGGGCGGAGCGGACCCGTTTGCTGGAGGGTGTGGGCCAGGCCGAGAGCATTGCCCTTCGGCTGCCCGAAGTGCTCTGCAAACTCGGACACGCAGGCGTCGTGCTCCGTCACGATGCGCCCGCGGAGGTCGACCCCGGCGTGTTGGGCGAGGTCGTCGAGCACCTGCTCACGCATCCAGGCGCGGCGAGCGGGGCCGTCGCGCAGACCCGGGGCGATGGGCACCAGAATAAACACCGAGTGGTGCCCGTCCGGGGCGAACGATGGGTCGGTCTTCGACGGGACGTGGAGGTAGTAGGCGGGATTCGTCGGCCACGTCGGATCGTCGAAGATCGCCTCGAAGTGGTGGTCCCAGTTGGGGGGGAGGACCAGGGTGTGGTGCCGGAGTGGAGCAACGTCGCCCTTCACCCCTAGGTACAGTAGGTAGGCGGCGGGCCCGTAGGTGCGATTCTCCCAGTACTTTGCATCGTGGTCCCGCTGATCGGGGGAGAGCAGCGTCTGCTCCACGTGCGCCGGGGAGGCGTTGGCCACCACGCGCCGGGCAGTGTGCGTCTCGTCGTCCGTGGACACCCGGACGTGTGTGTTGCGGGAACGGAGTCCCGTCACCTCGGTGCCGGTCCGGAATGTGACGCCGAGGTCGGCGGCCAGGTCTGCGAGGGCATCGACGACTGACTGCATCCCGCCCACGGGGTGGTAGACGCCCTGATTAAAGTCGACGTGTCCCATTAGGGTGTAAAGGGCGGGCGTGTTGTACGGCGAGCCGCCCAGGAAGACGAGCTTGTACTCCAGCAGCTGGCGCAGCTTCGGGTGCTTCACATACTGCTGGACGTAGCGGTCCATGGAGCGGAGGAGAGGAAGCGCCCGCACGGAGCGGAGCACATCGGGGTCCACCCAGTCGAGCAGCCCCGACCGCCGCGGGTATACGAAACGGTCCATCGCCAGCTCGTAGACCTCCTCGGCGTGGTCCAGGTACCGCCGGAAGGCGTCGGCCGCGCCGTCCTCGTAGGCCTCTAGCTTTGGGGCCAAGGCGGCGGGATCGGCCGGCACGTCGAGCTGGTCGCCGTCCTTCCAGAGAATTCGGTAGCTGGGGTCGAGCTGCTCCAGCTCGTAGGCGTCCTCAACCGACCGGTTGAAGGTCTCGAAGAACCGTTCGAAAACGTCCGGCATCAGGTACCAGGAGGGACCGGAATCGAACCGGAAGCCGTCGGAGGCAAAGGTTCCCGCCACGCCGCCCAGGTCGTCGTGTTGCTCCAGGACGGTCACGTCAGCCCCGGTTTCGGCAAGATGGCACGCTGCCGAGAGTCCGGCAATTCCGCTTCCGACGATGGTGATGGATTCGTTCATGGCAACGCCAACTGGGAATGAAGGGCGACGGCCGGAGTAGGACCCCACGCGTGCAGGTCCTGCCTCTAATCGGCAATTCTTGTTCGCAAAGATCGGCGCCAGGTTCGTCTATTTCGGATAAAAACGTGATCTTTTCTGATTAGTAACCTTTTGCACTGTCAAGGAGGATCGAGATCTCTTATGCTACTCAGCGCACGGTCCCGCCAGTGCGACATCCACCCTTGAGGGATGCACTCCCCCTCCCTGCGTGTGGTCTCTCCCGCGAGCATCTTCAACCTCTTCTGTCTCCCCGCCATGGACGCCGACCTTGATCTACTCCGCCAGTACAATCAGTCGCTTCCCCGCTACACCAGCTACCCCACGGCGCCCCACTTCACCCAAGACGTGGGCCAGGAGGCGTTTCGGCAAATGGTGCAGCATTCGAATGTAGTCTCGCCCGAGGATCCGCTGTCGCTCTACCTCCACCTGCCGTTCTGCCGGCAGCTCTGTTACTACTGCGGGTGTCACATGAAGGTGACCCACGATCCGGCGCGAATCGAAAAGTACCTGCGGTACCTGAAGCGTGAGATCGACCTGCTCGCCCCGCGGCTGTCCTCGCGGCGGCCGGTCACGCAGATTCACTGGGGCGGCGGCACGCCGACGCTGCTCACGCCTGCCCAAATTCGAGACTTGGGGGCGCATCTTCGGGAGCAGTTCCGGATCGCGTCGGACGCCGAGATCAGCATCGAGGCCGATCCGCGGGGCCTCACGGAGGAGCACATTGCCGCCGCCCGATCGGTGGGGTTTACACGACTCAGCCTGGGTGTGCAGACCTTCGATGCACAGGTGCAGGAGGCCATCAACCGCGTCCAGCCGAAGCGACTGACGCGCACGGCGGTCCGGTGGGCCCGTGCGCACGACTTCGACAGCATCAACATCGACCTCGTCTACGGCCTGCCCCGCCAGACCCCCGACACGTTCGCCGATACGCTGGCGGGCGTTCTAAACCTCGCGCCGGACCGGATTGCACTCTACAGCTACGCACACGTACCGTCCGTGCTTGAGCACCAGCGCCTGATTCCTGAGGAAGCGTTGCCAGAGCCGACGGAGCGGCTGCGACTCTTTGGGCAAGCGCTGGAGACGCTGACGGGGCCCGGCGGCTACCGCTTCATCGGGATGGACCACTTTGCGAAGTCCGACGACGAACTCGCGGTGGCACAGCGGAAGGGAACGCTTCGCCGCAACTTTCAGGGCTATTCTACCCGTGCCGGGGCCGACGTCTATGCCTTCGGCCTGTCTGGCATCCACCAGCTTTCGGACCTCTACGCCCAAAATGCCAAGGCCCTGCGCGCCTACTACGACGCGATCGACCGCTCGGAGCTGACGGTGTACCGCGGGTATCGCCCCACACAGGAAGATCGACTGCGGCGCCACGTCATCATGGAGCTCATGTGCAACATGGAGTTGAGCAAGGCAGCCGTGGAGGCTCGGTTCGGAATCGACTTCGACCGGCACTTTGAAGGCGCCCTCGGCCGCCTGCGTCCCCTGTCGGCGGACGGGCTGGTCTCCCTTGATCAAGACACGATCACGGTGCGTCCGTCGGGGCGCCTTCTCGTGCGCAACATCGCCTCGGCGTTCGATGCCTATCTGCACAACGATCCCACCGACGAGCAGCCGACCTACTCCGAGAGTGTGTGAGGTGGCCTCTTGGGACCCAATCCCCTTTCCAATTGCCGCGGGCCCCGCCCCCATTCGCAGGGTCTCGCTGCTGGTGCCGGGCGTCGTGGCGGCCACCGGCCATTACCGGCACGGCATTCTTTTGACGCCGATGACGGCCCAGAAAACCGCCCGGTACGTCCGGACTGGCACCCTCTCCGATTGGATCGAGCCCTTCCAGCCGGCCCGTTTCGACACCGTTTCGTCTGATTTTGAACAAGTGTAGCACAGCACATGTCCCACTCGACGGCGTCTTCTCTCCCCCGCATGTCCCCCCCCAATATCGTCCAAGGCGGCATGGGCATTGGCGTCTCCACCTGGCGTTTGGCCCGCCACGTGGCCCAGCGCGGAGAAATCGGCATCGTGTCCGGCACCGGGATTGACACGGTCGTGGTGCGGGAGCTGCAGGACGGCGACCCGCACGACCGGTGTCGTGTCCTGGCGGACTACCCCGACACGGCGATCGCCGAAGACCTGCTTGACCGCTTCTATCAGCCCGAGGGGCGGGCGCCAGACGAGTCGTACGACCTGCTCAAAATGCACGGCTTCGAGCCGTCGGTCCGCTCACAGCGGATCCTCGCGGCGACGACCTTCACCGAAGTGCGCCTGGCGAAGGAGGGGCACGACGGACTCGTGGGGCTCAACCTGCTTGCCAAGCTGAAGCGCTACACGCTGCCCTGCATCTACGGCGCCCTGCTGGCTGGCGTGGACATCGTGTCCATCGGAGCAGGCATCCCGATGGAGGAGGCGCGCCAGATTCCGAAGCTCGCGGCGGGGGAAGCGGCCGAGCTGGGGCTGGACGTGGACACGAGCCAGGCGCCGGACGTGGACGGATCGTTTGCCTATCGGTTCGACCCGGCCGACGTGCTCGACGACCCGCCTACGCTCGACCGGCCTCTATTCCTGCCCATCGTATCGTCGGACGTACTGGCGCGCATCCTGGACACCAAGCTACCCGACGACCACGTGGACGGGTGGGTGGTGGAGACTCCGGTGGCGGGCGGCCACAACGCCCCGCCCCGCAACAAGAACTACGCGGAGGACCACACGCCGCTCTACGACGAACGAGACGAGGCCGATCTGGAGTCCGTGCGCGCGCTCGGGAAGCCGTTTTTCTTGGCCGGCGGGTACGGCTCGCCCCGTGGCCTGCGATTTGCCCGGAGCGTCGGGGCCGCGGGTATTCAGGTGGGGTCGCTGTTCTCCCTCACCGACGAGTCGGGCTACCCCGAGGGTACGACGCGCCGCCTCATCCGTCGCCTTCACCGCGGAGACCTCTCGGTGAGCACCGACGGGCGTGTCTCCTCCACTGGCTTTCCGTTCAAAGTCCTGACCGCCGAAGACACGCTGGCCGACGAAGAGGTCTACGCGGAGCGCCGGCGCGTGTGCGACCTCGGTTACCTGCGCGAGCCGTACCTGGACGGAAAGGGGCGCCTCATGGGGCGGTGTCCCGCCGAGCCGGTGAAGACCTATGAGAGCCGGGGCGGCGATCCAGATGAGGCGGAGGGACGCGCGTGTCTCTGCAATGCGCTGCTCGCCAACATCGGTCACGCCCAGCGGCGCGCCGATGGCCCGGAGCCGCCGCTCTTTACGGGCGGCGATGCCCTGGAGAACCTGCCGCTCGGCTCGGCGGACGATCCGCAGTACGACGCCGACGACGTGATCGAGTATCTGTACGGAGCGGTTCGGTCAGGCCAGGGAGGGAAGGAAGGGACGCAGAAGCATCCTCGCCCCCACCCGGCCGACTGAGGCGAACGCCGGGTCCGTACGGCCCACAGCGCCCATCAGGCCCGCGCCTGAAAGTCGGGCGCGGGCCTAATTACCTCTAAAGGAGACGGGCTGAGGAAGCGCGGAACCATCTACGGCGTTCCATTGGAGGGAAGTGGTTCCGTCACCAGTGTGGTTTCGGTCTCCACGCCCGCCTGCTCAAAAAGGCGGCCCACCGGGCAGGCCTCCATCGTCTTATCCAGCACCCGTTGGAGTCGGCCCCGGTCCGCATCGCTATCGACCCGGACGACTGCCTCGGAGTCGGTAAGCGTGGGGGCACCATCGGACTGGTCGAGGGCGACTTCCACCTCGATTTCCCGGTAGTCGACGTTCGAGTTACGGGCCACCTTCGCCCAAATCGTCGAGATGCATCCGGCCAGCGCCATCCCCGAGAGCTCCAGTGCAGTGGGGCCCTCATCGTCGCCATCCAAGGCTGCGGGCAGGTCCAGCACAACATCGTGGTCCCGTCCGTTGTCTACGACGGATTTGTAGTTGCCGGCAGCGTGTTCAGCGGTGATGTTCATCAGTAAGAGTCGTCGAGTGTGAAACGTCTGGTGACAAGGAAAGAGGTCTTCAGGCCAGTGTCTTCCGAAATCGCCCAGTACTTGATCAGGGAAGCGTGGTGACGGTTCTCTATTTCAGATAAAAACATCCTCTACTGCTCTGTATTCACAAAACCCACACCCTTTCCGACACATCCGTGCTGGCTTCGATGCACAACGGACCGGTTCCCCTGGCGCTCCCCCTCGGATGGATTGGGCTGATGGTCGGGGCACTCGCCCTTGCGGTACACTGGTGGATGACAGACGACCATCCTTGGCACCATCTGCTGGCCCTTCTGGTACCCGCAGTCACGGCCCTGTCGTACGTGGCCATGATGTTGGGGCAGGGCGTGACGGTGTTGGCGAGCGGACGTGTGTTCTACTGGGCTCGCTGGGCGGACGCGATCATAGGGGCCACGCTGCTCGTCCTCAACACGGCACTGGTTGCACTCCCACGCGCCATCCCTCGTCGGAATGTGCTTCTGGTGGGATTGGCCGCAGCCAACGCAATGGCGATGGCCTGTGCCCTTTTCGCCGGAGCGTCCGTCACGCCGGCAGTGCAGTGGACGTGGTACGCCCTCGGGGCGGGGGCATACAGCGTCGTCCTGTGGGGCCTCTTTAGGTGCGTGCTGGTCCAAGCCCGGCGGGAAAGGATCCCTGTTCAGCGCCGCCGCGTGTTCATGCGCTTGCGCAATGTGCTGGTGGGCCTTTCGGTGCTCTACCCAGTGTGGTGGATTGCCGCGCCCCTCGGGCTGGGGTGGGTGACGCTGGAGACTGCCCTATTTGGATTCGCCATCCTCGACGTATTGTCGAAGGCCGGGTACGGTGTGTTGCTGGTGGGCGCCCTCCCTTCAGGTAGTTCCTGAGTCACGGTCCCTTACGCAAAAGGGGCCGGCCGCTCGTCCGGTTGGCCCGTACCGCGACGTCGCGCACGGGGCAGAGGGCCCGACAGGATCCTTTTCGCTAGGAGGACCCTGGCCTTTGGAAACAGAATCTCTGATCCGAAATGGCGGAACTTTCGGCCCCGGCCGGCTGGTATTTTTGGGCCACAGCAGGTTCTCGTTTTGCGCCTTCCTACTGGCTTCGTTCCATGCTCTTGTCCAAAAGTTGCGAGTACGGTCTCCGTGCAATGCTATATCTCGGGTCGAGGGAGGCAGACGATGGGGGCGAAGCGGACAAGGCGAACGGTCGGTCCCCGTCCTCCCCCCGTGAGTACATCTCGATTCAAACCATCAGCGACGAGCTCGGCATCGGATTCTCGTTTCTGACGAAGGTCTTTCAGCAGCTCAACGAGGTGGGCCTGCTGACCTCGAAGCGGGGACCGGGGGGCGGCGTGGCGCTCACCCGCCCTGCGGACGCCATCAGCCTCTACGAGATCGTCGTGGCCATCGACGGCGACGACCTGTTCGAGGAATGTGTGCTGGGGCTGCCGGGATGTGGCGAGGCCGAGCCGTGCCCCCTTCACGCGCATTGGACCGAGGAGCGCGACCGGATGAAGGCTACCTTCCAGGCTACAACGTTGTCCGAGGTGCCCGACGTGCGCCTCACGCCCTTCATCGAGGGGGAGACGAGTGCCGAGGAAACCTCGTCGTGATGGCGTGATCCGGGGGCGCCGTCGCGTCGACGGGCCGGCAGAGACGAATCCTCAGGCAGGATGCGATCAGCCGAGTGCAATCAGAAACCCGACGGCGGCACAGACGGCGGAAAGGGCGGCTAGCATCAGGAGATGCGAAAACGATAGCTCACGGCCGCCCGTCTCGTCGTCCGGCAGCTCCGCCACGGACACCGACGCCGGTGGCTGTGCCTCGGGACCGGCCACGACCAAGCAGCCCACCTGCTGGGGATGGTCTTGCACCCAGGCCTGGGCCGGCACGCCCCGAAGAATCCACAGAATGAGGAGGTCGCCGGCCGCCGCCACGAGCATTAGGAACCCGTAAAACGTGAGAAGCCAGGTCCCCGTCAGCAGTCCAAGGCCGAGCGGACCTACGCCCAGCACGAGGCCCGGCAGGGCAATGGCGACGCGGTAGGTGCGAGCCCGCGTGGGGATCGTGCACTGGGCAAATGGGGTGAGGGCTTTCCAGTGCATCCCGAACTCGACGTCGCTCCACGACGCCCGTCCCCGCACGTGGCCTAGGCCGTGCAGTCCCTCGTGGAGAATCACCCCGAGCACAAACGCGGTGCAGAATCCCAGGATGGAGCCGGGATCATTGGGGAATGGGGCTGCGGGAAGGCCCCAAAGGGCGAGGTGGGGACCCAACGAGAGCAGGGCAATTGGGGCCAACAGTGCGCCGGCCCGAACCTGCGCATCGGTGGGCGGAAGGGCCGCCTGAGACGGGGCGTGGTCCAGGGCGGAAGGCGCAGAAGAGTCGGTGTGGTGGAGGCGGTCGATGGTGCAGGAGGGAATAACTGACAAGAACAAACGCGACGCGGAGACGGCCCCCACAAATGTCCCTCGCAAAAAACACCCCAATACGGTGCTCTCGTGCTCGGATGCGTCTGAAGAGAGCAGACGCAGTACGGCCATGCACCGTGGGTCTCGGAGGCGTCAGTATTCTACACGGTCCTCGTAGTTGCGCCACGCCTCGAAGGGCCGTTCCGCCTCGTCCTGGAGGTGCTGGGTCATCGGGATACGGCGATTTTCGGGGGGCTTGGTGAGTTCCTCATAGATGTGGTCGTCGTCGAACCCGGCCGCCGCGGCGTCCTCGCGGGTCGCGGCGTAGTACACGCGGTCGAGCCGCGCCCAGTACGCCGCCCCAAGGCACATGGGGCACGGCTCGCAGGTGGCGTAGAGCGTGCAGCGGGGCAGTTCAAAATCTTCGACCGTGTCGCAGGCCCGCCGGATGGCCGTCACCTCTGCGTGGGCCGTCGGGTCATTGAGGGTCGTCACCACGTTGGTCCCGCGCCCAATGATCTCGCCGTCCCGCACCACGAGGGCCGCAAACGGCCCGCCCTGGCCGGTGGTCACGTTCTGAACAGCCATGTCGATGGCCTCGCGCAGAAAGTGGCTTGGGGGGGATGAGGCAGGCACGGGGCAGAGAGCGGTTGGGGGAAGATGGGCGAAGCACAGGCCGCGAGCACGGGGCCAGAGCGCGACATTTGATTCGGTTGCTTCCGGCCCTGGTTCCCCGACGCGTACCGCCGGAGGGGGCGTGTAGGGTTGCATACGGCCCCCGAGACCGCTTTCTTGGCGATGCCGTCGACCGCTCTCCTTCGTTCACCGCTTCCGTCTTCATGGATCTGACCGCCGATCCCGCCGTCGCCACCCGGGCGTCCGCCTTGCAGCAAAGCGATATCCGCTCCGTGACCCAACGGGTGAAGGCGGTGGACGGCATCAATTTAGGGCAGGGCGTATGCGATCTGCCCACGCCCCAGCCCATCCGGGACCGCGCCCACCAGGCCCTCCGGGACGATGAATCGATCTATTCGCACTACGCCGGCATTGCGCCCCTCCGGCGTGCTATCTTAGAGAAGACGCAGACCCATAACGAGGTGCCCGCGACCACGCCCGAAGAAGTCGTCGTGGGGGTCGGGTCGACCGGCGTGTTCGTCTCGGCGGCCTTTACACTGCTGGAAGAGGGCGACGAGGTGATTCTCTTCGAGCCGTTCTACGGCTATCACCGCAACATTCTGGAGATGACAGGGGCCACGATCCGCTACGTCCCCCTCGGTGGCCCGGCGTCGACGTTCGACCGGGCGGCGATGGAGGAGGCCGTGACGCCCGACACCAAGGCCGTCGTCGTAAATACACCCGCCAATCCGAGCGGCAAAGTCTGGACGCGCGACGAGCTCACCGCGCTGGTGGACGTGCTGCACGCCCACGACCTCGTGGCGATGACGGACGAGATCTACGAGTACATGCTCTACGACGGCGCGGAGCATGTGTCGCTGGCAAGCCTGCCCGGTGCCTACGAGCGCACAATCACAATCTCGGGCTTTTCCAAGGCCTACAACGTCACGGGGTGGCGCCTGGGCTACGGCGTGGCCCCCGCCCCCATCGCCGAGAAGATGGGTCTCATGAACGATCTACTGTACATCTGTGCGCCCCGTCCCCTCCAGCACGCGGCTCTGGCGGCGTTCGAAGACCTGGACGATGACTACATTGCGGAGCTTCAGGTCGATTACGCCACCCGGCGCGCCCTCCTGTGCGAGACGCTCGAGGACATTGGCTTCGACGTGCCGTGGCCCGACGGTGCCTACTACGTCCTGGCGGACTTCGAGTCCCTGGCGGCCACACGCGACGGCTTCACGGACGACGAGGCCGCCTGCAGCACACTCATCGAGGAGGCACGCATCGGCAGTGTCACCGGACGCTCGTTCTACCAGGATCCGTCGGACGGGCGGTTTCAGCTTCGCTTCTGCTTCGCGAAGGAGATTCCGGTGCTCAAGCAGGCCTGTGAGCAGCTCCGTGCGGCGTTTGGGGAGGCGTAACTCGCGATGCGCGAGCGAGGGACGCCGGTTGTACGTCACGATCGGAGACAGGCCCGCACAGTATCGGGGCCGAGCACGTGGCGCGGCTCGTCGTGGAGGAGCCGCCGGGCCCGCTCCAACTCGTCCACTGTGTTGCAGTGGAGGCGAAGGTCTTTTTGCCTGGGCAAGCGAAGGGCCCGGAGGGCGTCCGCGTGGGCCACCCGATTCAAGAACGCGCCGAGCCGGTCGGGCGGGCCGTCGTCAGACAGGTACTCGTCAACGAGGCGGAGTGCGGCAGGGCGCAGAAGCGTCCACGAGGGGCAGATGCGGTCCGACGTGCCTCCGGTCGGGTCGTCCACGATGTTCGTGACGTCCGGCCCGTCGAGGTGAAGAAGGCTGCTGTGGGCCCGGCGTTCGGGGTCGGGCTCGTAGAGGGCCAGCACCTGATTGGTCGTCCCGTCGTAGGCATTGAGAATGGGAGCCAGGGGGAAGCGGTACAGGCTGTCGCCCCCACTGACGAGCGCTCCGTCGGTTGGGAGGCCGGTGCGCTCCAGCAGAAAGTGCAAGTCCCCCACCACGCCGAGCTGCGCGTCGGGCGTCTTCACCCCGTCGTCGTGCACGTGCAGGGCAATGTCTGCGTCCGCCAACGCCGGCTGTCGGGCCTCGGCCCATTCGCGAAAGGCCGGTGCAGCCCGGTGGTTGACGGCGACGTGGACGGCGTCGAGGGCGGTCCACCCCGAAACCTCGTCGAGCAAAGGGTCGAGAATGGGACGGCCGGCGATCCGGACCAGCGACTTGGGCGTCTCCTCGGTCAGGGGGCGCATGCGGGTCCCGAAGCCGGCACAGAGGAGGTAGGCATCCACGGGGAGGAAGATCGGCTGAGAGGAGCGTCGGGCTACGCCGCTTCGGCGGCGGCGAGGGCGTCGATCACGTCGTCGTGAACGGGGCCGTTGGTGGCCACGACGCCCGTGTTGGCTTTCAGCAGGCGGCCGTGGGTAAAGTCGAGCGGCTCGCCGTGCATGTCGGTGACGGTGCCGCCGGCCGCCTCGACGATCAGGGCCCCGGCCGCATGGTCCCAGATCCGCTCCGTGTAGTCGGTGCCGGGACGCGGCAGGCGCAGGTAAATTTCCGCCTCTCCACGTGCCACCATGGCGTACTTGGCCTGGCTGTCGATGCGTACCGGGTCGGCGGTGATGCCGAGGCGCTCGCCCGTTTGCGCCGCCAGGTCGTGCGAGCTGTGCGACGAGACAAACGATTCGGTAAAGCGGCTCTGCGACGGGTCGGTGGTGTTGCTCGTGTGGATGGGTGTGGGGGCCGCGTCGTCGGCGAGAGGCTTCTGCACCGCGCCTTCGCCCCGCACGGCGAGGAAGGCTTGGCCGCGGCTCTCGGGCGGATCGGCATCGAGACGGTTGGGCAGGTGGGGGCAGCACAGGGCTCCCACCTCCAGCGTGCCGTCCACAATGAGCGCGAGTGCGATGGCGTACTGGTCGCCCCGCACAAAGCCCTTCGTGCCGTCGATCGGGTCCACCGTCCAGAAGCGGTCGCTGTAGGCGCTGGCCGTGCCGTGGTCGATCCAGTCAAAGACCGTCTCGGCGCTGGCTTCTGGGTGATGGGCGCGGACCTCCGCGAGCAGTTGATCCCGCACGTCGGCGGGGGCGTCGGTGCGGAGGGCCGCGCTGTCTTCCTCTCCGATCACAGGATCGTCGGGGAAGGCCTCCTGAAGGGCTTGGCAGATGAGCGCCTGGCTGCCAAAGTCGGCCACGGTCACGGGCGTGCGATCGTCCTTCTCGAGCACATCGTCGCCCAGGTCGGCGCGGACGGACTGGCATAGGTCGGCGGCGGCCTGCACAGCGCGGAAGGCAACGGTGCGTTCGCGGTCGTAGGGCATGTAGGAAAAGACGTGTGTGGGAGGAAGAAAGGGACGAAGTGGGCGAAGGGAAGCGCTACGTGTCTACGAGATGATCGTAGGGGGGAAGGTCGTCGAGGAAGCGGTAGCTGCGCGCCTCCACATCGATGGCGCAGGCGTAGTGGGTCTGTCCGTTCGTGACCACGAGGTACGGCGCGCCCAGCACGATGTTGTAACGGGCGCCCTGGTCGAAGGCGTCTTGGCCGATGGACACGCGCGGCGCCTTGCACTCGACCAGCAGGAGCGGGGAGCCCTGTTGGTCGTGCACGATGATGTCGGCGCGCTGGGGCTGGCCCTGGAATTCAAAGGCCGACTCAATCGCCACCAGCCCCTCGGGCGCGTCGAGGTCCTGGATTAAGTACTGCACAAAGTGCTGCCGCACCCACTCCTCGGGCGTCAGGCGCACGTAGCGGCTCCGGACCGGGTCGTACACGGTGCGCTTGCCGTCGCGCTCCGCGGTCCGGAACTCGTACGTCGGCAGGTTCAGCGTCTCCACGGCAGTGAGCACAGCGAACAGAGTGAGCGGGACAGGGGAAGGGGTTCGGCTACGAAACGGGAGAGCCCGGACTCTCGCCGTACCCCGTCATCTCCACGTAGCCGCGACCGGAGGTGGAGCCCTCCACCCGGACGGCGCCCTCCCAGTACCGGACGGACACGTTGAGCTCCTGGTCCGGAAAGAGGGGAATGACGTGGAGGTCGATGTCTTTGCCGGGCACGCGCAGGGTCCACTCCACCGGATAGGTGTGCGTGCCGTCCGGCGAGGTCCACGTGTCGAGCACTTCCAGGGACACGTCCGAACGACTGAGTGTTGTGGTGGACCCGTCCGGGGCTACGATCACGCCCTCGCTGAAGGCGCTGGGGGTGCCGTCCGTCCGCCGGAGTTGATAGTACATGAGGTCGCGCCCGTCGTCGAGTTGCAACGAGAACCAGTCCCATCCCTCCTGATCGGGGCCGAGGGCGGAGGTGCTCCACTCCCGGTCCATCCAGCTCTGGCCGGACACCGACAGCGTGTCGCCGTCGAGCGTGACCGTGCCCTCCGTGGCCAGGCGCGTGTAGGAATAGTAGTAGGAGGCATTGCCGGCGCCGGGCCCCTTCTGGCTGAGACCGCGGTCGCCCTGCAGCACGCGCGGCTTGGTGGGATCGAGGGTGAGATTCACGCCCACGCCCTCGGTCTGGGCATGGAGCTGCACTGGGAAGGTAGAGGCACCGGTGCTGGCCATCGACCAGTCCTCCAGCCACACGCGGAATGGGTTCGCCTGGGCGCCCGCGAGGCCCGCCCCGCCCCGCTGAAAGCGCTCGAAGGCGTGGAAGGTCTCCGAGGTCCCGTCCGTGACGGCAAAGTGGCCCATGTACAACTGGTTTGTCCGCCAGTCGGAGGGCGTCGAGTCGGGGGCGGCGTCGGGGGGCGTGAGGCCAATGCGAAAGAGGGTGAATTCATAGCCGTAGGACTGTGCCTCCGGGCCGGTGAGGTTGCCGGTGACGTACCACCACTCCGTTTTGTAGCCCGGGTGGGGGCCGTGGTCCGCCGGGAACGTGAAGGGGCGCACCTTCGTGGCGCGGCGGTAGCCGGTGGTGTCGCTCCCCATCGCCTCGCTGACCGACAGGGAGGTCTGGAGGTCGGTCGCATCGGACGCGGCCGTGAGCCAGTAGGCGCCGAGGCCCAGGGCGAGAAGCGTCCCCGTCAGAATGGCGATCAGGGTGGTGGAGCGGGACATCGAAGGCGAGGGGTTTTGAGGCAATGCAATGCGCTGAACGGTGGGGACAGGGGGCGGTTCAGGGCTCTGCGGACTCGCGAGGTGCAGCCTAGCCGTCCTGCAGCGCCAGGGCCGGGCTTGCCCGCGCCATGCGCCACGTAGGATAGAGTCCGGCGAGAAGAGCGGCTACCACCGCCAACACGAGCGCCTGCATCAGTACATCGGCCGGTACGCTGAGCTGGAGCGTCCACCCGAACGAGCGCTTGTTGATGACGAAGACCAGGACGTACGCTAACACGTAGCCGAGCGGCAGGGACAGAATGCCCGCGATGGCCCCCATCAGGCTCGACTGCAACGTGAGGTACCCCCCCACCTGCGGCGGCGTCATGCCGGTGGCGCGCAGGACGCCCATCTCCCGTCGTCGCTCCAGCGCCAGCGCCATGAGGGCCGTTAGCACCCCGATAAATGCCACCGCAATCGCGAGCAGGCGGAGCACGGTCGTGATGGTAAACGTGCGATCGAAGACGCGCATCGAGGTCTCGCGCAGCGCCCTGTTTGACCGAATGAGCACGTCCTGGAGCCCCGCCACCGAGGCGCGCATGTCGGCGATGAGGGCATCGACGGAGGTGGTGTCGGCGGCGGTGAAGGCGAGCCCTGAGACGCCCCGGTCGTCGTAATACTGTTCGTAGGTGGAGCGGCTCATGAGGACGACCCCGAGGTCGGAGCCGTAGTCGTAGTACACGCCCCGGATGGCGAACGGCCGTTGTCCGCGGTCCGTCTGCAGCCGCAGGGAATCCCCCACGCCCAGGTCATAGCGGTAGCTGTAGGGCTCGGAGATGAGCACCGACGCCCCGGTTCGCACGGCGGGCCATGCGGTGTCCGGCCTGCCGTCCCTGAATTGGTAGATGTTCTCCGTCTCCGGCCCGGGCTCCACGGCCACCAATTCGGTCGGGCCCACCCGGGCTTGCACCCGCACACGCCGCACCGAGTACGCGCCGGCTACGCCCTCCACGGCCCGCAGCCGGCGGACGACCGACGAGTCGAGGGTGGCGGTGGAGCGCCGGAAGACAAGGCTCGGCGGCTGCACGTAGACATCCGCCTGCAGCGACTGCTCTAGCCAGTCCGAGACGGTGCCGCGGAAGCTATCGATCATAATGCCGACGCCCACGGTGGCGGCGATGGCGACGGTGAGGGCCGCGATGGCGACACCGGTGCGGCTCAGATTGGTGACGACGCCACGTGCCGCCATCCGCCCGATCACGCCCGTGAGGCGACCGAGCAAGGGGCGCGCCCCGCTCGCAAGGGCCACCACAGCTAGTGGCGTGAGGAGCGCCGCCCCCACCAGAAGGCAAAAAAGAGCGCCGTATCCCGCCCAGATGCTTTGTTGCGTGCCCAGGAGCAAGAGGCCCCCGCCGCCCATCACGAGGACGCCGACTCCGGCCCACCACGGCGCCCAGCGGCGCAGGGCTGCCTCCTGCGTGGAGCGCCGCAGAACGGTGCTGACCGGTGCGTTGGTAGCCTCGCGCGCCGGCGGCAGGGCGGCCAAAAGGGTCGTCCCCAGGCCCAGCAGGGCCCCTTTCGCCAGCGTCCAGGGCGCCACCGTCACCTCGCTCACCTCCACCACAAAGTACAGGTCGTTAATCGTCTGCGCCAGTAGCTGCACCAGCCCCGACGCCAGCACCACTCCTAGCAGCAGTCCCAGTGCACTCCCCACGAGGCCCAGCACGGCGGCCTCGCCCAGCACGAGCCGAAAGACCTGTCCTCGCGTCACCCCCAGCGCCCGCAGGCGTCCCAACAGGCCGCGCCGCTGGACAATCGAGAAGGTCATGGTGTTGTAGATGAGAAACGCGCCCACGATGAGCGCCAGCAAGCTTAGGGCCGTTAGGTTGAGGTCGAACGCCTCCGTCATCTGCGTCACCGTCTCCGTGCGAGTGTCCGACCGCTGGAGACGCGCGCCGTCGGGCAGGGCACGACGGACGCCATCCAGGTATACCGCCCGGGCCGCATCATCGGAGGGCGCCAGGAGGTCGATCCGGCTCAGCCGCCCGTCCTGTCCGAAGAGGCGCTGGGCCGTCGACACGTCCACCACCAGCAGATTTGCCACGGCCCGCCGTGTGCGTTCATTGCGGGGCTCGATGAGGCCCGCCACGGCGACGGCATGCGTCGTCCCCTCGATCTCTACCCGGAGCGTGTCCTCCGACGACACCGCCAGGTCGGCGGCCGTGGGCGCACTCATCAGGGCCACGTCCTGCGTCATGAACGTGCCCAGATCCAGGTCGCCCGACGCGCCGGTGCCCAGATAGGGCCGAAAGGCGGCATCTGCCAGCGGGTCGATCCCGATCACTTGAAAGGTGCGATCGCCCCGCCGCAGCGTCCCATACCCCTCCACGACGGGCGCCGAGGGACGGACCCCCGCCTCGCGCAGGCGACGGTACACGTCGTCGTCGAGCGTCTCGCCGGTGCCCACTACCTGATGCGTGGCTGTTCCTGTTACCGTTTCTGCGGACAGCTGGAAGGCCCGGCTTGCGCTCGTATTGGCCAAGTCGATAGCGACGACCACGGCCACGCCAATGGCCACCCCGAGGACCGAGAGGCCCATCAGCCACGGGTGGCGCGTGAGGTAGCGGCGACTGGAGCGCTGGAGAAGCGACATCGTGCGCAGAGTAAGAAGAAGTGTGGCACAAAGAAGGCGGGACGGGCGCGGCGGCACAGCCGTGGCGTTCGTTCGTCGTTTATGCCTGGCGGCTTGTCCCTATGTACTCGGGCACCTCGTCGCGGAGGACTCCGCCGCGGAGATGCAGCACGCGGTCGGCTCGGGGAAGAACTTCGGGGTCGTGGGTGGCCACGAGGAGGGTGGTGTCGGTGTCCTGTACGAGACTGCCGAGGAGGCTGAGCACCTCCTGTCCTGTCTCGTAGTCGAGGTTGCCCGTCGGTTCGTCGGCCAGTACGAGGAGCGGCTCGTGGGCCAGGGCTCGCGCCACCGCGACGCGCTGCTGCTCCCCCCCCGACAGCCGGTCGGGAAAGTCATCGGCCCGGTCGGCAATGCCCACTCGCTCCAGCATCGTGCGGGCACGGTCCTGATCGGTCCGCGGCGTCTGGCCCGATAGTTCCAGGGGCAGCCGCACGTTCTCGCCCACGGTGAGCGTCGAGATGAGGTTGAACGACTGGAAGACAAACCCAATGTTCGCCCGCCGGAATTTCGTGCGCTCCGTTTCGGACATCGTCGTCAGGTCGGTGCCGCCGATGCGCACGTGGCCGGAGGTGGGCAGGTCGATGCCACTAATCAGATTCAGAAGTGTGCTCTTACCGGCGCCGCTGCGTCCCATGAGCACCGAAAACGCGCCCCGATCCAGTTGGAGCGACACGTCGCGCAGCACTGTGCGGTCCTGGTCGCCTTCGCGGTAGGTTTTGGTGAGGGCCTCCAACTGGACGAGCGAGGACGGGTCGGGCATGGGCATTGGGCGAGTGGTAGAACAACCAGGGCGAAAGCAACTGCCCCACGGAGGTCTCGATGGTCGAAGGCACACGGCGATGCCCGAAACGCGCATCCATTCAATGGTTCCCGCCGCGCCGCATGTGTCACGTCAGCGTTTCCCCGCGGACGCCGCGGGGGTATCCGCTACGAGAATGTTGGGGAATGGGGCCTGTAACGGGCGGGGTGCAGGGCGGAGTTCGAGCGGCCCGTATGCGAAGGCGTCGAGGGGAGAGGCGACTACGCCTCCTCGCGCTGTGGGGCCAGCAGGTAGAGGACGGCCATCCGCAGGGCCACCCCGTTGGTCACCTGGCTCAGGATAATGGCCCGCTCGTGGTCCACCACCGCGTCGGACAGCTCGATGCCGCGGTTCACCGGTCCCGGGTGCATGATGAGCAGATCGGGGTGGCGGCGCAGATGATCGGTGGTGATGCCGAACTGGTGGTGGTACTCGCGGGTGCTGGGGAAGAGGCCCTCGTCTTGGCGTTCCATCTGGATGCGCAGGGCCATCGCGATGTCACAGCCGTCGAGTGCGGCCTCAAGCCGCGTCGTGGTGCGCACGTCCATCGCGTCCTCCATGCCCACCGGCAGCATGGTCGCCGGCCCGCAGAGGGTGACCTGCGCCCCGAGCGTGGTGAGCGCCTGCACATTGGAGCGGGCCACGCGGCTATGCGTGATGTCGCCGATGATGGAGACGTTCAGGTCTTTAAACGTATCGACGTGCTCGCGCATCGTCAGCACGTCGAGCAGCGCCTGCGTAGGGTGGGCGTGGGCACCGTCGCCGGCGTTGACGATGACGCTGTCCGTGCAGCGGGCGAGGAAGTGCGGGGCGCCGGGGGAGGAGTGCCGAAGGACGACCACGTCCACCTTCATGGCCTCCACGTTGCGGGCCGTGTCCTTGAGCGTCTCGCCCTTCGTGACCGACGAGCCGGACTTCGACAGGCTCACGGTTTCGGCGGAGAGGCGCCCGGCGGCGAGGCTGAACGAGAGTTTGGTCCGCGTGGACGGCTCGAAGAAGAGGCTGGCCACCGAGGTCCCTTGCAGGGTGGGGACCTGCCGGATCGGACGGTCCAGCACGGTCCGAAACTCCTGCGCCGTATCCAGCAGGTGGCGGAGCTCGGTGGCCTCGTAGGTGGAAAGATCCAGCAGGTGCCGGTGGCGGAGTGGGGCGGGGCGCTCTGGCGCATCGGGGGGATCTGGGACGGCCATGGGTTGGAGAAATCGACGGCGTAGGGAAGAGTAGCGATAACACTGCCGCTCAGCGGGCATCGTCGTCGGTCCGGCGGGCGGCGGGGGCTTGAACCATCCACACCCCGTCCTCCTCGTCGACCTCCTGCACGCGAACCTTCACGTCTTCGTCGGGGAGGGTGGGCACCGTGCGCCCCACGATGTCGGGGGCAATGGGCAGCTCGCGATGTTGCCGGTCGATGATGGTGAGGAACTGGACGGAGGCAGGGCGGCCCATGTCCATTAGGGCGTCGAGCGCGGCGCGGCCCGTGCGCCCCGTAAACACCACGTCGTCCACCAGTACGAGGTGGCGGTCGGTGACGTCGAACGGAATGCGCGTGGTCTGAATTTGGGGCTGCTCCAGCCGCAGGCGCACGTCGTCGCGGTACATGGTGACATCCAGGAGACCGAGGGGCAGCTCAATGCCGGCCTGCTCCTGGAGGCGCGTTTGGAGCCGGCGGGCCAGGTGCACGCCCCGGGTCTGCATCCCCACGAACGCATGGGCGTCGGCGGGGGCCGGCGGGCCGTCCGGGTCGATGGGTTCGAGGATCTGCTGGGCCATGCGGTCCAGCGTTCGCCCGAGGTCGCGGGCGGTCATCAGTTGCGCCTTGATGCGGTCGTCGGACGCCATGGGGGGAGCTACATCGGTGCGGGCGACAGTGTGCGGCGGGATTCCGGCTGGGGAAGGGGCTGTCGTGGGCCGGCGGCCGTTCGTAAGGAACTGAACATCGGACAAACTTTCTAACGAGCCCACCCTTGTACCCTGACCCCCCTGCCCGTTCATGGCCGAGTCCAACGCCGCCCGCCGCTACCTCGATCCCGTCGTGATCTCCCAACTCGACACGATGGAGCTGCGGGCCCGTCTCATCGTCGAGGGCTTTATCACCGGCCTGCACCGCAGTCCCTATCGCGGCTTCTCGGTCGAGTTTGCCGAGCACCGGCCCTACAATCCCGGCGACGAGCTCCGCCACGTCGACTGGAAGGTCTACGCCAAGACAGACCGCTACTTTATCAAGCAGTACGAGGAGGAAACGAACCTCCGTAACTACGTCGTCCTCGACACGTCTGCCTCGATGCGCTACCAGGGCGAGGGAGGACTTTCGAAACTCGACTACGGGGCCTATCTCGCCGCGGGGCTCCACAACCTGATGCTCAAGCAGCGCGACGCGACGGGCCTCATTGGGTTCGACGAATCGGTGCACACGTTTCGACCGCCCAAGGCCACGCAAGGCTACCTGCGGCAGCTCCTCGTGGCCCTCGAACGGATCCATGGACGAGAGCCCGAGGGAGAGCGTACCAGCGCCGCGGCGGCGCTCGAAGAGGTGGCCCAGCGGGTCAAGCGCCGGTCCCTCGTTGTGGTGATTACGGACCTGTTCGAGAACATTGCGGCCCACGACGATCTCCTGCGCGCCCTGCGGCACCTTCGTCACCGCGGGCACGAGGTGATTGTCTTTCACGTCCTGGAGGGACAGACCGAGCGTCAATTTCGGTTTCCGGAGCGGCCCATGCTCTTTCGGGACGTGGAGACCGGGGAGGAGGTCTCGCTCCGCCCCGCCCAACTGCGCGACCATTATACAGAGGCCGTGGCGCATTTCACCGAAACGTTCCGGCGCAGCTGCCTGGAGCACGACATCGACTTTGCGGAGCTTGACACCAACGAACCCTACGACACGGCCCTGATGGCCTACCTCAACAAGCGCGCTCGCCTGGCGTGATCATCCGTGCGGTTGGGCCCGTGCTACCGGCGCCGGCGACGACGAGCAGGCGGCCTTGAGGTGCTCGAACAGGGCAGTCTGGGCGTCCGCCTCGGACAGCCCGATCACGACCGGCCCGTCCCCGGCTCGGAGCAGGAGCACTTCGTCCGACAGTGCTCCCACAAAGAAGCGCGTGGCCGCGTAGCGACGGTAGTGGCGATGGTAGCGGCGGGCCGAGATGCGATCGACCGCCTCCACGGAGGCGTACGGCAGCGTGCAGGTGCGGGGGCCCTGAGTCAGCGTTACGGTGTCTGGGCGACACTCCACGCGCACCGCCGGGCGGAACCCGACCAGGCCGATCCCCGCCAGCGCGAGCACTGAGACCACCTGCCCCCCCCAGAACAGGGCCTGCCACGAGGGGTTGGCGGTAAGCACCGGTTTGAGGAGCGCCCACCCCAGGTAGTGGCTCATGAGCACGAGCAGGCTCAGTGCCACGAGGACCACGATAAAGAGTGCCTCGCCCCGCAGTCGATCGCCGACCCATGCCCGGACTGCCCGCCCGAGCAGGGAGTAGCTGGGATGGTACGTGCGGGAAGACCGGAAGGTGCGCGTCACGGTGACGGCGGGGCTGCGGAGAAAACAGGCGGGGCCCCGAACGCGATCGCGGTCGGGCCGCCTTGACGAAAGTGCAAAGGGCACACATGTTCTTGGCTAGATTGTCGGAGGCCCCCTACGGTTCATCGAATCGTAGGTTGCCTGTTGCCCATGCAGGCGTTATGGGATTTACGAGGCCACGTACTCGCTGAGGTCGAGCGTCAATTCCTCCCGGTAGGCCCGGTAGCCCGTAACCAAGATGGTTGTCACCGGCACAGCAATCAAGAGCCCAAACACACCGAGCAGCGTCCCGAACACCAACAGCGAAAACAGGACGAGAAGCGGGTGTAGGCCCACTTGGTAGCTGAGGATGTTGGGGGTCAGTACGCTCTGTTCGAGCACACTTTCGCCGAGCAGGACGGCAATCACGATGAGGGCCTTGGTCCAGCTCCCGAGCACGAGGGCCACCAGCGCGCCTACGACCATGGTGATGAGGGCGCCGATTTGCGGGATCAGGTTGAGCAACCCCGCGAGCAGCCCAATGAGCAGCCAGAACGGAATGTTGAACAAAAACAGGAGCACCGACACGTTCACCGCCGCGATGGTGCTAATGAGCAACTGTCCGCGGAAATACCGTCCCACGATGCTGCCGGCCTCCACGAGGTAGTCCCGCCGTCCGCCCGCCGTGGGGAAGAGATCCACGAGGGCCGTCTGGACCCGTGGGTAGTCTTTGAGGGTGTAAAACAAAATAACCGGCACGAGGGCCAAGAGCGTCACGATGCCCAGGAACGAGCCGAAGGACGAAGCAAGGTTCTCGAGAGCGCCGGGGAGTCGGCCGGCCTGATTTTTGATCAGGGCCTGGAGCTGTGTAATCACTTCCTGCTTCTTCAGAAACCCGGCGCTTTCCAGTGTATCCAGCACAGTCGACGCCTCCAGCCAGGTGCGCAGGTGCTGTACCGTCGCCACGACGCGATCGGACAGTGCCTGGGTCTGATTCGCAATATTGGGGGCCAGGATGAGAATGAATAGAACGAAGACCCCAACGACGAGGCCCGTGATGAGGAGAGACGAGCCCCACCGAGGCACTTGGTAGTGACGCTTTAGGCGCTTGACGAGCGGATTGAGCAGGTATGCCAGCAGATACACGGCCCCGAACGGGACGAGGACGCGGCTCACCTTGTCCAGCGTCCAGAGCAGCAACAACAGTCCGCCCGAGAGGAGAAGCGCCCGCACAACTTTGTGGTGCCGAAGGGGCCAGAGCAAGACCACTCCGGCCAGCCCCACCAGCGGGGGGGTGAGAAAGACCTCTTCCCGCGGGGGCGTGTTCATCTCGTACAGCATCACGAGAAAGAGCACGACGCCCCCCGCGATGAGGACCATCTCGAAGACGGTGCTTCGCGCCCAGTGCGACCCGGACGGTGAGGTCGGGGGGGGCGGAGACGATTCGTCGGGGGGCGCCGGAATCGACCCTGACGATTCGGAGGACGACGACGAAGATTCGGAAGACATGGCACGCAGGAGGCCAGATCAGAGCACGTGCCTGCTGCAAACCGCTGCCGGTCTGATGGGTTCGAGAGCACTGGCCGTCGTCCCAGTGAGTATTCCTGCCGGCACGATGGGGGTCGTTCCGGCGTAGGGAGCATTCCGGCTGAAGGGAAGGCGGGCACATGGGAGAATTTCGCGAGGCTTTTCTTTAGGTGTTGCGTCTTCGGCTTGGTCCCATCACCATGTGTGGGGGATTCTTCGTCTTCATCCCCATTCGTTGTGCCCGACGCATCCTTCCATTCCCGTGCCCGAACTTCTTCTCGCCCAAGCGGCGCCCGTCTTTACGGTCGACATGTTCGTCGTCCTCGGGCTCATTGCTGTCGTCCTCGTTCTCTTTATCACGGAGGTTATCCCGATCGACATGACCGCCCTGGGGGTCATCGTGGCGGTCGTGTTGCTGGAGCCGTGGACAGGGGTAGGGCCGGCCGACGGCATCTCGGGCTTTGCGAGCCCGGCGACGATTACAGTGCTCGCCATGTTTATTCTCAGCGAGGGCATCCGGCGCACAGGGGTGCTCCGCCGTGTGGGCAATGCAATTGTGGAGTGGGCAGAGGGCAGCTTCTACAAGCAGTACAGCGCGCTCATCGGGCTCTCGGGGACCACCGCCGGAGTGATCAACAACACTCCCGTCGTGGCCATGATGATACCGATGGCCGTCAACATGGCCCGCAAGACAAAGATCTCTCCGTCGAAGCTGTTGATGCCCATCTCCTTCGCGTCCATGCTGGGCGGGATGCTCACGCTGATCGGCACCTCCACTTCCATCCTGGCGAGCGACGTGAGTGCGCGACTGTTGAACCGTCCCTTCTCGATGTTCGAGTTTACGGCGCTGGGTGCGATCGTGCTGGCGACGGGCGTCGTGTACCTGGTGGCGGTGGGCCATCGCCTGCTCCCTGAACGCATCAAGCCGGAGGAGGACCTGACCGACGAGTTCGAGATGAGCGGCTACCTGACGGAGGTGGTGGTCGCGGAGACGTCGCCCCTGGTGGGGACTACGGTGCGGCAGGGATTGGCCCAGTTGGGCCTGGATGTCGACGTCGTGCAAATGCGTCGCGACGGGGAAGCATTTGCCGCTCCCCTCGGGCCCAAGCAGTTCCGGCCCGGCGACGTGCTCTTGCTCCGGACGAGCCGCGACGCGCTGGTGGAGTTGATGCAGACCCAGAATCTGGAGCCGGTGGTGCACACGAAGATCACGCAGAAAGACGTCGAGATTGAGCAGGAGAAGGAGGTCCTCATCGAGATCGTGCTGCTCTCCGACAACCCGATCATCGGAGAGACGCTCCGCTCCATTCAGTTCGCGCAGCGGTACGACGCCCTAGTGCTGGCCCTGCGCCGCTCTGGGAAGCTGCTCTACGACGAAATTGACGCGATGCCGCTGCGGGGCGGCGACACGCTGCTGGTGCAGGCCTCTGGCCCAGCCGTGGATCAGTTCGAGCGGAACCGCACCTTCGTGGTCGTGCAGGACGAGGATGAGGGCTCATTCCGCAGTGAAAAGCTCCCGCTCGCGCTCGGCATCGTCGGGCTGGTGGTGGGGCTCGCCGCCCTGGAGGTGATGCCGATTCTGGTGTCGGCCCTGGGCGGGGTGGTGGCCATGGTGGCCACCGGATGCGTACGGCCCAATGAGGTGTACGAGGCGGTGGATTGGAGCGTGATTTTTCTCCTGGCCGGGCTCATCCCGCTTGGCATGGCGATGGAGCGGTCCGGCACGGCGGCGTATCTGGCCCAGGGGATGACCCAGCTGTCGCAGGGGCTGCCGGCGCTGGCGCTACTGTTCGTCTTTTACGTCTTCACGAGCTTCGTCACCCAACTCATCAGCAACAATGCCAGCGTCATCCTGATGATACCGATGGCTGTGGAGGCGGCGCAGATTACCGGGGCCGATCCGTTTTCCTTCGTTCTAGCCGTCACGTTTGCCGCGAGCGGGGCCCTGCTTACGCCGATCGGTTATCAGACCAACCTCATGGTCTACGGCCCGGGTGGCTACCGCTTTACCGACTTCGTGCGGGCCGGGGCGCCGCTCCAGGTGCTCCTTGCGCTCGCGACCTGCGGGGGCATCTGGATGATTTGGGGGGTGTAGGGTTGAAGGTTGAAGAGCGAGCGGTAGGTGATGCGGTGATGCGCACCGAGTTATAGGAATCGGCCCCATCCAGCGGCCTCGCTTCTACGTCTTCAGAGGCATCTCTCAGCCGCAACCTTCAACCTTGAACCTCTTTGCGCCTGACGACTGCCTCGGTGACGGGCAGATCGGTCGAAGTGGACTCCGACGTTGAGAAGGGGAAACCCGTACTAAAACAGGTCCTCGTCGCCGGAGAAGGATTCGAGCTCGGCCACGACGTGCTGCAGGTAGCTGGCGCCCATGGCCCCGTCGATGATCCGGTGGTCGTAGCTGAGGGAGAGGTACATCATGTGCCGCGCCGCGATGGCGTCGCCCAGGTCCTCATCCTCCACCACGACCGGCCGCTTCTGGATGGCGCCGGTGGCGAGAATGCCCACCTGCGGCTGGTTGATGATGGGCGTGCCCATGAGCGATCCGAGCGATCCAATGTTGGTGACGGTAAACGTGCCGCCCTGTAGCTCGTCGGGCTGGAGCTCCTTGTTGCGGGCCCGCTCCGCCATGTTGGCGGCCTTGCGCGCCAGCCCGGTCACGTTGTAGTCGCCGGCGTTGCGGATGACGGGGGCCAGCAAGCCCTTGTTGCCGATGGCCACCGCAACGCCCACGTGGTAGTCCTTCTTGAGCACGATCTTATCCCCCTCCACGCTGGCGTTGAGGGTGGGGTGTTCCCGAAGGGCTTCCACGGCGGCTTTTACAAAGAAGGGGGTGTAGGTAAGCTTGACGCCCTCCCGCTCCATAAAGGCCTCCTTCTGCCGCTCGCGGAGGCGCACCAGGCCCGTCACGTCGGCCTCGGCGAAGGAGGTGACGTGGGCGGAGGTGGCTTTCGACCGCACCATGTGCTCGGCGGTCATCTTCCGCATCCGGTCCATCGGCTGGACCTCGATGCGGTCGCCGTACTGCTGTTTTAGTTCGTCCGCGTTCGGGCCCTCACCCACGGAATAATCCGGGCGGGCCGGTTGGCCTTCGGAGGGAGCGCTGGGACGCGGCGGGCGCTCGGGGGCCGTCGCCGGTGCCGCTGTCTCGGTCGGGGCTTCCTCTCGTTCCTCGAGGTACGCCATGACGTCCTCCTTCGTTACGCGACCGCCCCGTCCGGACCCCTCCAGCGACTCCAGTTCGCTCATGCGGAGGCCCTCCTCCTTGGCAATCGAGCGGACCAGGGGGGAGTAGAAGCGGCCGTCCGAACCGCGACGCTTGATGGTTTCTTCCGGGGCCGTCTCGGGCTCCTCAGCGGGCATCGCCCCATCCCCAGAGGGCGTCGTGGGGGAGAGGTCCGTCTCCTCGACATCCGCCGACGCCGATTCGGTGTCGGCCCCGCCGTCCGCCTCGGCCGCCGGGGATTCGGGGGCCGAGGGCGCTGTGGTGTCCGCCTCGGCTTCGGCGGCCAGAATAGCGATCACGGTTCCCACTTCCACGGTCTCTCCCTCTTCCACACGCTTTTCGGTAAGGACGCCCTCCGCCGGCGAGGGGACTTCCGTATCGACCTTGTCGGTGCCAATTTCGAGCAGGGTTTCGTCCACGACGACCCGCTCGCCGAGGTCCTTATACCAGGCAATGACGGTGCCCTCCGTAATGCTTTCGCCCATCTTGGGCATCACGACCTCCACCTCTTCGCCGCCCGTGTCCGTGCCGGGGGCAGTGGATTCTTCCGGCTCGGCCGTCGCCGTGTCCGTGTCGTCGGCATCCGAGGCCGGCGTTTCCGAGGGTTCTTCGGCGGTCGTTTCCGTCTCCGAGTCTGCGGCGGGCGGTTCGCTTGACGACTCTGCCTCGGCCGCCTCGGGCTCCGTTTCGACGCGAGCGATGATGGTCCCCACCTCCACGGTATCGCCCTCCTCCACGAGCGTCTCGGTCAGCACGCCGCCCTCGGGAGAGGGGACTTCCGTGTCGACCTTGTCGGTGCCAATCTCCAGAAGAATCTCGTCCTGTTCCACCGCATCGCCCGGCTGCTTGTGCCAGGCGATGACGGTGCCTTCGGTAATGCTTTCGCCCATCTTGGGCATTTCAACGTCAACGTGCGCCATGAGTAAGTCGGTCGTGTACCGTGCGGAGAAAGTGCGTTTGGGCAGTCCGGATCCCGGATCGGGCTCCGGGCCAACCGGGGAGGGAGGAGTCTCTAATGTAGGAAATCCCGCCCACGAATGAAAAGGACGAGCCGGGCCTGGGGCATGGGGCTCCCTGACTCTGGGGGACGTCCTAACTTGGAAAGAAGCAACGGCAAAAAACGGGAGAATGCGCGCTCACGGTTGCGTTCCTCGCCGCTAGCAGGGATTCTAAGGACTCTCACACCAAAACATTGTTGCGCGGCGCCCCGAAGAATTTCATACAACGCTTCCTGGTCGTGCCCTCCCTCCGTAGGGGGCACAGGGGCGTGGTCGCCTGAGCGCCGCGTGTGGCAGGGCGTCGCTCGACCCCCAAGCCTGCCCCACTTCGCTCGAACACAGCTAACAGTCTTTCCTTTCGTCGTGCTGAAGCAGTCTATCGTCGCCAACGCGCCGCTCGTGGCGGGCATTGCCTCGCTGCTGGCGCTCGCCTTTGCCTTTTACCTCGTCCAGTACATCCTGCGTCAGGATGCCGGGAATGATCGCGTGCAGGAGCTTTCGCGTGACATTCAGGCCGGGGCGAAAACGTTTATGACTCGTGAGTTCCGCAATCTCTCTATCTTCGCCGTCGTCGTGGCGCTGGTGTTGTACTTTATGCCCGAGACGGGCCTGCCCACCACCATCGGGTTTCTTGTGGGCACAGTGGCCTCCGCGCTGGCTGGCTGGATCGGGATGTGGATTGCCACCAAGTCGAACGGCCGCACGGCCCACGCTGCCCAAAACAGTTTTGCCAAGGCGCTGAACATTGCCTATTCGGGCGGTTCCACGATGGGCTTCTCCGTCGTGGGGCTCGGACTGCTCGGGCTCGCAGTCATCTACGCACTCTTCCCGGAGCACAGCCACGCTTGGCTCGGCTACGCCTTTGGTTCTTCCTGCGTGGCACTCTTTCTGCGCGTGGGCGGTGGCATCTACACCAAGTCCGCCGACGTGGGGGCCGACGTGGTGGGCAAGGTTGAGGCCGGCATTCCGGAGGACGATCCCCGAAACCCGGGGGTGATTGCCGACAACGTGGGCGACAACGTAGGCGACGTGGCCGGCATGGGCTCCGACCTCTACGAGTCGTACGTCTCCGCCGTGGCGGCCACCATGTTCCTCGGGGCCGAGGTGGACTTTGCGGGGGCCTTTCCGGGGCTTGGCTTCGAGGAACTCGGCCTGAAGATTGCGTTTCTCTTCGGCGTTCTCGGCATCGTGTCGTCGATCATTGGGTACTTCTTCGTGAGCACCTCGGGCGGGGACGACGTGTCCTACGAACAGCAAGCCGCCAACGCGCGATCGGCGCTGAACCGAGGCACGACCGTTGCCAATGTACTCACGAGCCTGCTCGCACTCGGGCTGATCTTCTGGCTCATTCCGAGCGGCGAATCGGCGGCCACGGTGATTTCGGACGCAGAGGCGGGGATGGACGTGCGGTGGGCGCTCTTCCTGGCCATCCTGTCGGGCCTAATCACGGGCGTCGTAATCGGGAAGGCAACCGAGTACTACACCTCGGAGTACAGCCCGGTAAAGAAGATCGCGGAATCCGCCCAGACGGGCGCCGCGACGACGATTATCGAAGGGCTGGGCACCGGCATGCTGAGCACGGTGGTGCCGGCCCTGGCGGTGGCCACCGCCACGCTCACGGCATTCTACTTGGGCGGCCTCTTCGGCATCGCACTGGCGTCGCTGGGCATGTTGCTGACGCTCGGCGTGGTGCTGTCTACCGACGCGTACGGCCCTATTACGGACAACGCGCAGGGCATCTCGGAGATGGCCAACCTCGGGGAGGACGTGCGAGAGCGCTGCGAGGCACTCGACTCGGCCGGCAATACCACCGCGGCCATCGGGAAAGGGTTCGCCATCGGCTCGGCGGCGCTGGCCGCCCTGGCGTGGCTGGCCACCTACTTCTCGGAGGCGGCGGCACTGGGGCTGCTGTCGCTGGACGCCGGGGTCAACCTCATGAACCCGGCGGTCCTGGTTGGGTTGCTCCTAGGGGCCATGCTTACGTTCTATCTGTCGTCGGTTGGCATCCACGCGATTAGCCGGGGCGGGGCGGCCGTGGTGAACGAGGTGCGGCGCCAGTTCGACGAGATTGAGGGGGTGCGCAGCGGTGAGACGAAGCCCGACTACGCCCGCTGCGTGGACATTACGACGGGGGCGGCGCTCCGTGAAATGATGCTGCCCGGCATCGTTGTGCTCGTGGCGCCGGTCGTCGTGGGTGCGATTCCGGCCCTTGGGGTCGAGGCGCTTGCGGGACTCCTCGCGGGCGTGCTCATGGCCGGCTTCCTCACGGCCATCTTCATGTCCAACGCCGGCGGGGCCTGGGACAACGCCAAGAAGTACATCGAATCGGGTGTCCACGGAGGCAAGGGCAGCGAGGCGCACAAGGCTTCCGTGGTGGGCGACACGGTGGGCGACCCCCTGAAGGACACGGCGGGGCCGTCCCTCAATGTACTCATCAAGCTCATGGGCAAGGTGGCCGTCATCTTCCTGCCCCTTTTTGCCTACCTCCTGGGCTAGCAATCGCCCTGTCCCCGTAGAATAGATCCCGGCCGGGAGCACCCCGGTCGGGATTTTTCATTGGGGGTGGGGTTCAGTTGAACTGATTCATGGCCGTGTCCAGATCGGTTGCGGCCACCGCAAGGACGGCTTCCACGGCGTCTTGGAGGGCCGTCTCGGCCGCGGGGGCCTGGTCGGGAGTGAAAGGGGAGAGGACGTAGTCGGACTGGCGGCCGTCGGGAAAGTCGTCCCCAATGCCGATGCGGAGTCGGGGGAAGTTGGTAGTCCCGAGCCGCTGGGCGACGTGGGCGAGGCCGTTGTGGCCGCCGCTGCTGCCGGATGGGCGCAGCCGAATGGTGCCGACGGGGAGGTGCAGGTCGTCGACAATGACAAGTAGGTGGTCGGCGGACAGGTCATAGTGTGCCCGCAGGGCCTCCACAGCGTCGCCGCTCCGGTTCATGTAGGTAAGGGGCACCGCCAGTCCAAGCTCCGCCCCCTCGTGCGTGCCCCAGCCGACCAGCGCGTCCGGCTGGTGGTCGAGGGGCACATCGAGGCGTTCGGCCAGTGCGTCAATGACGCGGTGTCCGACGTTGTGGCGCGTGTCCTCGTATTCGGCGCCGGGGTTGCCGAGGCCGATGGCGAGCAGGGGAGACATACAAGCTCAGCGGCTGTGGGGAACGCGAAAAGGGCGACCCAGCCGGTCGCCCTTCGCGGAGAAAAACGAAATGAGAGCCGGACGCGATGCCGGTGCGACGCCGCAGGGGAGCTACTGCTGATATTCCTGCTCGTCGCCTTCTTCGCCCTCGGCGGGTGCTTCGCCCTCGCCTTCTTCGGCGCCTTCGACGGCTTCGCCCTCCTCGGCCATCTCCTCCTCGGCGAGCTCCTCTTCTTCGGCTTCTTCTTCCTCGGTCGTCGGTGCGGTCTCGATCTGCGGGGCCACCACCGTCACCAGCGTCTGGTTCTGCGGGGTCTTGATCTCGTAACCGACGTCCAAATCGTAGACGTGGATGGAGTCGCCGATCTCTAAGTCAGTGATGTCGACCTCGATCTGCGAGGGAATGTTTTCGGGCAGTACCGAGATCGTGAGTTCACGGGCGATCTGTTGCGTGTCGCCCCCGTTCTGCTGCCCCACCGGGATCCCGGCGTAGTGCACCGGAACCGTGAGCGTCACTGTATCGCCCTCCTCAAGGGCCTGGAAGTCGGCATGCAGGGGACGGTCCGTAAGCGGGTGCAGGTCGTAGTCTTTCAGGATGCAGTTCCAGGACTCGCCATCCATCTGCACCTCGGCCACTGGGGCCGTGCGGCGGTAGATGAGCTTGTTTAGAGCGGCAATTGGAATCTGCAGCGGGGTCGACTCGATGGTCCGACCGTACAGGATGCACGGCACGCGGTTGCTTTCACGAATCTCGCGCGCGGCTTTCGAGCCGGTCTCGCGCGACTGGGCTTCAACGACAGGGGCGTCCATGACGGGGCTCGATCCAGTGAGTTAACGCAGGGGCTGGCGAAGGCGGAAGACCGCCTCTGTGTGCAAGACATCTCCTAGGCACCAGTCCACGGGTAGGTTCCGGGGGAGGACCGCCGATTCAAGCAAAATAGACGGTCGCCGGGCGGATCTCTGCGCCTCCCAGCGTGGGGGCGTACGCGGTGCCCTAGTCCGTAAAGAGCGTAGAGACGGACCGATCGGTGTAGATGTGGCGGATGGCTTTCGCGAACAGATTGGCGACCGTGACTACCTCAATGTCGTCCGATGGTCGTTTGAGGGGGATCGTGTCGGTAATAATGAGGCGCTCGATGGGGGAGGCCTCAATGCGGTCGTAGGCGGGGCCGGAGAGGAGCCCATGCGTGCAGGCGGCCATGATGCGGAGCGCGCCGTAGTCCTTGAGGGCTTTGGCGGCGCGGGTGAGGGTCCCAGCCGTGTCCACGATGTCGTCGATAATAATGACGTTTTTGCCCTCCACCTCGCCGATCACGTTCATCACGCGCGCCTCGTTCTGGCTCGGGCGACGCTTGTCGATGAGGGCGAGGTCCACGCCCAGGCGCTGTGCGTAGGAGCGAGCCATCTTGAGGCCGCCGACGTCCGGCGCCAGCACCACGAAATCGTCGAGGTCGAACTGACGCACGTGGTCGATGAGGACCGTGGAGCCGTAAAGATGGTCCACCGGCACGTCAAAGAAACCCTGGATCTGGGCCGCGTGGAGCTCCATCGTGAGGATGCGGTCTACGCCGGCGGACGTGAGCATGTTGGCCATGAGCTTCGCCGCGATCGACACGCGCGGCTGGTCTTTGCGCTCCTGCCGGGCGTAACCGAAGTAGGGAATCACGGCCGTCACGCGCTCCGCCGATGCCCGCTTGGCGGCGTCGATGAGAAGCAGCAACTCCATCCAGTTGTCGGCCTTTGGATGGGTGCTCTGGATGATGAAGAGGTCGGCTCCCCGGATGGACTCCTCGAAGTGGACGTAGATCTCACCGTCGGCAAAGTCACGGATGGTGAGGTCACCGAGGGTGGTGCCGTACGCTTCGGCAATTTTCTGGGCGAGAGCCGGATTTGAGCGGCCCCCGAAGATTGCGACGCGATTGTCGTTGCTCGAAGCGCGCATGGAGAGACGGCGGGCTAAAGGGAGGCACTCGGGGTGGGAAGAACGCCTTTTATAGTTGCCCGGGGTGGATTCGAACCACCACTAACGGCTCCAAAGGCCGCTGTCCTGCCATTAGACGACCGGGCAAGAGAATACGCAACGTAACGCACCGTCCCTTCACAGGATACCAAGCGAAGGGGGAGGAATCAACGAACGTCCCGGGGTTCAGTTCGTGAAGAGGCCCTGAGAAGCGAGGCCGATGCGTGAGGCTGGAGCGCACGTGCCGTAGAGATTTCCTCGGAAGCGCAAGTACAGCGCCAGGACGGTCCCTTACATCCAGGTTCGTAGCCCAGCGAGCTCCTCCGCCACCGCGGGGACCTCGCTCGGAGACAAGGCACCGCGCTCCGTCAAAATGCCTCCGGTAATGAGGTCGGGTGGGGTGGTATCGAAGCGGGGGGCCCACACCGTCAGGTCGACCGGCCCATTGTACACCGACTGCATAGGGGCAGATTCGTCGGTCGATGCGTCGTCCTTGACCGCGATTTTATCGGTGGCACAGGCAGCATACACCGGCACGTCGGCCCGATGAGCAGCGAGGGCGGCGCCGTAGGTGCCCACCTTGTTCACGATACCCCCGGAGGGACGCACCGTGTCGGCCCCCACCAGCATCGCGTCGATCGAGCCCTCGCTGAGGCGGCGGGCCCCGGCGGCATCGGGGAGAAGCGTGACGTCGAGGCCCGCATTCGCGAGGCGTTCGGCAACCTCCACACCTTCGCCACCGGGCGCCGAGACCGCAATCGTGACGGTGGGGGCAGGATCGGCGCGTTGGAGGGCGTCCAGGACGGTGCCGGAGTGGGAGAGGGTGAGCACGTGGGCCCCGCCAATCTGTGCCGCGGCCTGCGCGGCGGCGTTGGCGTCGGCCGCCAGGGCGCCCTGAATGGCCTCGTGGGCGTTCGTCTCAACCGTGATGGGGGAGAGTTCGGGCCGACTGGTGTGCATCACGCGGTGGAGGCGGTTGGCCAGTGCCGCCATCGACGGGCGGGCCTCCAGCAGGCGATGGGCCGTGGCCACGAGACGAGAGCGCGCGTCTTCGATCCCGGCACCGTCGGTCGTCGCCAGCATACCGGCTCGATCGCGCAGCACCTCCAGGGCACGGAGCGAAAGGTAGGCGGAGCCGTGCGTCGTGTCGTTCGTGACGCCGAGGATGGACGGGGCCACGCGGCGATACGAGGTCCAAAGGTCCGGCACCGTGTCGCGACGGAGCATCACGGTGGGGGAGTCCCACTCGGCCTCCGCGGTCTCCCAGTTGGTTTTGATCGATCGCGTATCGGCGTCGAAAAGGAACGGATGCACCTGCCACGGGGTGTCCCGGTCCGAATCCTCTACCGTGAACGCCGTGCCCTGCTGTGCAAACGTGACGTCATGTTCCTGTAGCCCTGTTTCTTCCTCGATCTCCTGCAGGGCGGATGCCCGCGGATCCTGATCCTCCACATGGCCCGTCACGGCACTCCACTGCCCCGGGTACGAATCTACGTCGTCGCTGCGCCGGAAGAGAAGCACCTCGCCGTGGTGCCGGAGAAACACCGTCACGACTGGTGTGGCGTTCGATGAAGCCATGGGCACGAGGCAAGTGGGCGGGGTATAGATGCGAAAGCAGTGATCCCACGGCCTTGACGACCGACCGATCCGCGCTCGGGAGAGGGGGTTGGAAATTTCGCACCTGATTACTACTATTGAGGTAGTAAAAATGGCAGGCAAAACTGCTACGCCGATGCGTTGTGTCGCTTGCATTCTTCTTTTGGGCGTTTTGGCACTTATGGGGTGCGCCGGGTCGGGGCCGAGCGGGCCCCCCTCGCAGCCGACAGGCCCGATGGCGGCACCGGTCGACTCGGTGGGAGAGGGAGGCGTAGGGGCCCGGGATTCGTCGACTGCGGCCCGCTCAGAGAGGGCGATTGATGCCTTGCGGGCCGCCTACGTGGAGGGGGCGTACGACGAGGTCGTTCGCCGCGCGCAAAAGTGGCGCCGCTCGTTCCCCGATACAGCCGCGGCAATTCAGTTCAACACGCTTCTAGGGCGGGCGGAGCAGGCGCGCGGACAGCACCCGGCGGCGATCAAAGTCCTGCGACGGGCCCGAGTGATGGCCGCCGAGTGTGGCCGGTCGCTAGTGGCCCTCGACCGCATCCTGGCGGAGAGTTACGTGGCGCAGTACCAGTGGCCACGGGCTGCCTCGGCCCTGCGGCGGGTGCTAGAGGCCCGGCCCAGCGACCTCGCCGCGCGGCGGGCACTCGCGGAGGTGTACCGGCAGGCGCGGCGCTGGGAGGAGGCGCGGGCACAGTACAGGCATCTGGTGCGCACCGACTCCACGAATGGCAAGTGGTGGGCGCGTCTCGCGCAGTGCGCTCTCGAACTCGGGGCCACTGATTCGGCCCGGCGTCACTTCCAGTCGGCCCACCGACACCTGCCCCAGTCCGCAGACGTGGCCCTCTCTCTCAGCCGTCTGCACCGGGCCACCGGTCGTCCCGCGGCTGCCCAGCGCGTCGTCGATTCGACCCTTCACCATCAGCCCGGCGATCCGCGGCTTTGGCGGCGGCAGGCCGACCTTGCCTTCGAGCAGGACAAGTTGGGGACGGCCCGCCGTGCCTATGCCCGCACCGTCGCGACGGGCGACTCGTCGGCCACGGTGTACCGCCGCATGGGCATTATCGATGTGCGGAGGGGGCGGCCCACTCGTGCATTCTCCGTGCTCCAGAAATCCCTGCGCCGTGATTCCACCCACTCCCGAACGATGCTCTACCTGGGAATTGCTGCCCTCAACCTCGATCGGTTGCAACAGGCCACAACCTACTTCCGGCGCACCGTCGAGAACGAAACCCGCGGGCCCATCTCGACGGCGCTCGAACGGCTGGGACAGACCTACGACCAACAGAGACACGTCGGCGAGGCGGTCCGTGCATACAACACGGCCCTCCGCCTACGGCCCGAGCGAGCGGTCCTGTACTTTCGGCTCGCTACGGTCTACGACGAGCACTACCGGGACAAAAAACCCGCCGCCCGTTACTACCGTCGGTTCTTGCGGGCCGCCGACTCCACCGACACGGACCTCCGGCGCTACGCCAAATCCCGTCTCGAAACGCTCCGGCCCACCTTGCACATGCAGCGAAAGGGATGGACGGGCAGCTCTGGGGGGGAATAGAGGTCGTGGGCAAGGATCCAGGGGATGGATGGCCTGTAAGAATCTTTCACAAAGTAGTGGCGTCGGGCGAGCCGACGGCACTCCCACGTGTGGGCCGTGAGGCATTTTCGGATGGTCTCGATGCCTCTCCGCCGCCCCGGGAAATTCCGCCGCTGGATTCGTGTCCCGCCCCGATTCTCCGCAGCCTCATGCGCCGTGTCGCTATTTTACTTGCTGTTCTCGGCATTCTCGCGGGCTCCAGCGCCGTGGCCCAGCCCACTGTCTCCGTCCGGGGCAACGTGGGGGCAGCCTTCTTTCAGTCTCCTGAGGGGTTGAACAACGTTCTGAACTCGGGGGTGGACCTCGGGCTCGGGGCGGGCGTCCAGGTGTACGGGGGACTGGAGCTTGTGCTGCAGGGGAGCTACGACCGGTTTACGCTGAATGGAGACAACATCGCGTTAATCGACGACAATCTTCCCGTCGGCTCGCAGATTGAGGGTGGGGCCCTCAACGTCCTAAACGGCACCGTAGGGCTGCGCTACACCTTCCGGAATCCGAGCGACGCCCACCCATACGTGTCGGGTGGAGTTGGGCTCTACCATTCCGTGCTCGAACGGACAGATGTGGAGCAGCGGGAGGATCCCCTCCCGAGACTTGCGGCCACGCGGAGAGGATATCACGCAGCGATTGGATCGAACTTCCGCATCGACCAGACCTACAGCTTCTTCTTCGAGCCGCGGTACGTGATCGTGAATACTAGCGAGTCGGAGCTCGACACTAACACGTCGACTCGCTACGTCACGGTCCGCATGGGACTCGACATTCACCTCTAGGGGACCGACGCTGAGGGAAGCGAGACGGTACTGATCTACGCCGCCGTCGCGGCGTTAACGGCCTCCACGCGTTTGACCTTGGGCACGGAGCGCTTCAAGGCCTGCTCAATGCCGGCCCGCAGGGTCATCGTGCTCATGGGGCACGACCCGCAGGCGCCCAGAAGCTCCAACTCTACCACGTAGTCGGACGTGACGTTGAGTAGGCGCACCGATCCACCGTCCGCCATGAGGTAGGGGCGGATCGTGTCGAGCGCCTCCTCGATCTCGTCGCGCAGTTCCGGGTCGATGGTCGGGGTCGAAGACGCGTCGTTGGACATAAGGCGTCGGAGCAGTTGCGGAAGGCGGCGTGTGGCCGCGCCTGCTGAATGGAAGCAGGTGGCAATTCAAAGGGACTAACGGACGAGGCCACGGTCCGTTCTGTGGGGTCGGGGCCTCGGCGCAGAGCCCAAGCGAGTAGAGGGGCGGTTACTCGTACAGAATCTCAATCTTCTGCGTCGGGTCGTCCTCAGCGTTGCGAAGGGCGACCTGCTCTACGAGTTGCTCGGCGATGGCGTCGAACGCCTGTGCGGAGGTGCTATCGGGGTGGGCACGTACCAAGGGGGTGCCCTGGTCGCTGCTCTCACGCACCTTTTGCTCGATAGGCACTTCGCCGAGGAAGGGCACGTTGAGCTCCCGGGCCAAGTCCTGCGCACCCTCGCGGCCGAACAGGTAGTACTTGCGGTCTGGCTGGTCCGGGGGCGAGAAGTACGCCATGTTCTCGACCATGCCCACGACCGGTACGTTCACGTTGTCGAACATGGCCTTGCCCTTCCGCGCGTCCGCTAGGGCGAGGTCCTGGGGAGTGGACACCACGACGGCGCCGGTGAGGGGAATCGTCTGTACGATGGTGAGCTGCACGTCGCCGGTGCCGGGGGGGAGGTCGAGGATCATGTACTCGATCTCGCCCCAGTCCACGTCGCCGAGGAATTGGCGCACGGCCTTGGTCACCATGGGACCGCGCCACACGACGGCCTGGTCGGGGTCGACCATGAAGCCCATCGACAGCAGCTTGATGCCGTGCTTTTCGAGCGGTACCATCTTGCGCTCGTCGTTCACTCGCGGCTTTTCGCCCTCCATGCCCATCATTTTCGGAATCGAGGGGCCGTAGATGTCGGTGTCCACGAGCGCAACCTCGTAACCCTGTTCGGAGAGGGCCATCGCCAGGTTGACGGCCACGGTGCTCTTGCCCACGCCGCCCTTGCCACTGGCCACGGCGATAGTGTTTTGCACACCGTCCTCCCCGCTCGTCTGCTGCTTCTCGCCGCCCTGATCGCCCACCATCACGTCATCCCCCAGCGGGATCATCTTGCTGTCGACGTCGACCTTCACCCCCAGGTCGCGGCGCACCTCTTCGTGTAGCACGCGCCGACAGGCCTCCTCCACCTGGTTGGCGAAGGGGCCGTCCGGCTCCTTGACGACCACCGTGAAGCTCACTTGGTCGTCCTCGATGGTGAGATCCTTCACCATGTCGAGCCGAACGATGTTCTTGTCGTCCTTCGGGTGCACGACCTTCCGGAGGGCATCAAGAACGTCTTCGCGGGCGACGGACATAGAAGCGACGGGTTGGCAGCGTGGAGGAATACGACACTACAGCCCACCACAGGGACGACCGGAAGTTCCTTTGTGTGGCGTCTTTTCCCTCGAATTATGGCATCTTACGACGCCGCTGCGGCGGGCGGAGCCGGGCCACGGACAACGGCTCATTTGCGCAGTCGGGCGGTGGCCCGAAGGGCGAGGCCGTGGCGCAGTTCGTACGGGCTTACGCGGAGGCGATCGTGGCCGTAATGGGCCATGATTCGATCGAGCAGTACGACCCCCACCGGAAAGACGTCGGCCCGACCGCGCAGGGCCTCGGGGTGCAAGGCAAGGACCTCGTCAACGGGGAGCCGAAGCAGTCGCTCACGCCAGTGTCGCACGTCGTTCCGCGACAAGGAGAAGCCGCGTCCATCCAGGGCATCCCACGTGCTGTCGGGGCCGGCATGGACGCGGGCCAGGGCGGTGGCGGTGCCGGCCGTCCCGATGAGCGTGGGCGATCCCTCGAGGGGGACCGCGTGTGAGGAGAGGGCATCGTCGATGATTTGTTCGGCGGTATGGGCCGCGTTGGGCGTGGGCGGCTGGGCGTCAAAGCACCGTTCAGTGAGGCGCACGCAGCCCACGTCGAGACTGGCCCGGTTGGTAATCGCGTCCGGATACGTCGGCGCATGCCGTGACGGGTTTGCCCCCGCCACAAGTTCGGTGGACCCACCCCCGATATCGACCACAAGGCAGGGCCCCGCCAGGTCGTCGAACGCCGCGCAGGCCGCGGCAAAGCTCCACGCGGCCTCTTCCCGACCGGAGAGAATCTCGACGGCGGCCCCAGTTTCGTCCGCGACGGCCGTGCGGATCTGCGTCCGATTCGCTGCGTCCCGCAGGGCACTCGTGCCCGCCATCGATAGGGTCTCCACGTCGTGCTCCCGGGCCGTGCGGACATACGCCCGAAGCGTGTCGAGCAGGCGACGCTGCGCATCGTCGCCGATGCGACCCCGCGCGTCGACTCCTTCTCCCAGCCGCACAAATCGCTCGGCGGCGTGCAGGCGGTGCAACTCGGTGCCGTCGTGCTCGGCCACGAGCAGTTGCGCAGTGTTGGTGCCGATGTCGATGGTGGCGAGGCGCATGGACGGTCGGGATTAGGGCGTGGGGGAGAGGCGAGCGGCCCACCAACCGTCCTCAGTCGCTTCCGTCTCGAGGCGGAGGTCGTGGTCCGCCGTTGCGTCAAGGAGCGATTCACGGTGGGACCGCAACACGCCGGAGAGGAGCAGCGTGCCGTCGGGGGCGAGGTGCGACAGCAGGTCCGGCAGCAGATCCAGCAGCACGCGGCGGGTGATGTTGGCGGCGACGACATCGTACTGCGTCGCCGGCACCACGTCCATCGAGCCCTCCCGCACCGTCAGGCAGTCGGCCACGTCGTTTTGCTGTGCGTTCGTCCGGGCGTTGCGCACCGCGTCGGGATTAGTGTCAACGCCCAGGGCCGTGGCGGCGCCGTGACGGCAGGCGGCGATGGCGAGCACGCCGGTGCCCGTGCCTACGTCGAGCACCCGGTCGTCGGGCTGTAGGGCCTCGGCCAGGAGCTCCAGGGCCAGCCGTGTGGTGGCGTGGTGCCCGGTGCCAAAGCTCATCTCGGGATCGATCCGGAGCACCGTTGCCTGGGCGTGAGCCGCCGGCACGTCGGCCGACGTGGGGCAAATCAAGAACGGTCCCGTGCGGGCGGGAGAAAGCGAATCCTCCCACACCGCGTTCCAGTTTTTAGCGGCCAGTGGACGGACCGTCAGGGCGTCGGGGTAGCCGTCGCTTGCAAGGCGGGCCTCCAGTTGTTCGCGGTCGAGCGTCGCCCACCGATCGGCCGGCACGTAGGCCCACAGCACAGCGTCGTCCTGCACGAACCCGGTGGCCACCGCCTCCAGCCAGCCGATGTACCGATCCTGCTCTGCGGACGGCAGGGCGAGTCGGAGCTCGATCGTATCCATCCCATCACGAATCGGTGTGTGGGTGTGTCGTGTGGGAGCGCACACGGCCTTCGTAGAGCGACGCGATACCGAACGTGAGCGGGGTCCACGCCAGGTCGGCAAACCCCACCCCCGCCATCCGACGGAGAAAGTCGGAGCCGTCCGGGAAGGCGGCGACGGATGAGGGCAGATACTCGTACGCGCCCTGATCCGGACTCAGTAGACCCCCAATGCGGGGGAGGACGTGGTGACTGTACCAGTCGTACAGCTGCTTGACCGGAAACGCACCCGGCGTGCTAAATTCGAGCACGACGAGCGCGCCGCCGGGCCGTAGTACGCGGTGGATATCCCCGAGGCCTGCGTCAAGATCCTCGAAGTTGCGCACCCCGAACGCCACGAACGCGGCGTCGAACGTGTCGTCCTCGAATGGAAGGGTGGCGGCGTCGGCCCTCCGGAGTGAGATGCGGGACGCGAGGCCCCGTTGCGCGATCTTGTCGCGGCCCCGATCCAACATCTCGGTCGAGAGGTCAATCCCGATCGTTTCGCGGGGATGAAGCGTGCGCTGAATCTTGATCGCCAGGTCGGCCGTGCCCGTCGCCACGTCCAGCACCCGTCGCGGCTGTTCGTCGCGCAGGAGGGCGACGGCACGAGTGCGCCAGTAGCGGTCGATTCCGGCACTGAGCACGCGGTTGAGGAGATCGTACCGTGGGGCTACGGCGTCGAACATGTTCTCGACGGCCTCGGCCTTGCCCTCCGCCTCGCCGATGGGGGGATGATTGGATGACATGGAATATTGCGTATTGCGTAGTTCGTATTTCGTGGGTGTCGGTACTGGTCTGGACAATCGAGAGTCACGCAATACGCATCACGCAATACGAGGCTCATTGAGAGCGGGCCGAATGCGGGAGGCAGGGTTCCAAACGAAGGCGATTGCCTCAACTGAGAATCTGCGTCAGCTTCAGCAGGTCGTAGTCGATCGACTTGCGCCGGCCGTAGACGTTGCGCAGGGGGGTGAGCTTGAGCTCGCCGTTCGTCAGCCCCACCATCACGTCGGCGTGTCCGTCGAGCAGCGATTCGACGGCCCCTACGCCCAGGCGGCTGGCCAGCACGCGATCGCTGGCCGTGGGCGCGCCGCCCCGCTGGGTATGGCCCAGAATGGCCGAACGGAGCTCGATGTCCGAGAACGCGTCGTCGTCACGGAGGGCGCGCTCAATGCCTTGCGCGCCGCCTAGCTCGTCGCCCTCGGCCACGACGACGATGGTGGAGCGCCGCTGGGCCGTCATGAGCGACAGGATCCGTTCCTTGACCATGCCCATCTCCGTAATGGTTTCGGGGATCAGGATGAGCTCGGCCCCCCCGCCAATGCCGCAGTTGAGCGCGATGAATCCCGCGTCCCGGCCCATCACCTCCACTAGAAAAAGCCGGTTGTGGGCGTCGGCCGTGTCGCGGATGCGGTCGATGTTGTCGATGGCCGTATTGAGGGCCGTATCGTACCCGATCGTCTGGTCAGTTCCGTAGAGGTCGTTGTCGATCGTTCCCGGACAGCCCACCACGGCAAATCCGTGCTCGTCGTACAGCTTCGACGCCCCGCGGAAGGTGCCGTCGCCCCCGATGGCCACCAGCGCATCGATGCCGTTTTCGCGGAGGTGGGCGGCTGCCTGCTGGCGCCCCTCCTCCGTCCGAAACGCCTCCGAACGCGCACTTTTGAGAATGGTACCGCCCGACTGCACGATGTTGGACACGGACCGGCGCTCCATCTCCACGAAGTCGCCCTCAATCATGCCTTCGTAGCCGCGCCGGATGCCCATCACCTCCAGGTCGTTGGCGAGGGCAGTGCGGACGACGGCGCGGAGGCAGGCGTTCATGCCGGGGGCATCGCCACCGCTGGTGTAGACGCCGAGGCAGTCAATCTCCTGCATGGTCATCAGCGAAGACAAATCGATGAGCAAGCAACGAGCACCGGACCCCGAGCAGTCGTGGTGGGACGGCCAAGCCGCAGGGGCGTCTCAGGGGACCGGTTGCGGACGGGCCACTACCATACCGATTTGGCCGTCGATCTTCTGTACGTAGCGTTGAAGATCGGGCGAAACCATCACGCCTTCGTTCAACGACGCGTGAAGGAGGCCGCGCCCGCCGTCCTCAGGGGCGTACACGAGCCCGGTATGCGCCACGTCGAGCCCGTCGATCGGGGAGACAAACGCGAGGATGTCGCCCGCTCGCAGTTGGTCGTAGACCGCCCGAATAGAGTCCTGAGGCACATACCGCACCGGGGGGTGCCGCCGGCGGGTTTGCAGGCGCTGTTCTGCCGACCGGATGCAGGCGAAAATGCTGTCGCTCGACGCCATGCGGGGGTACGCTGAGCGGTGGGTGCTCATAAAATCGAGCGTGTCGCGCAGAAGGCGTCCGTTCAACTTGTCTCCCAGACGGCGCACGAGGCCGCGCTCCGCGTTGTTGGTGAGCCACTCGGTAAAGTAGTGGAGGCGGCCACAATAGCCCACCGGGCCTCCGTCGCGGTAGCGCTGCTGCGCGAGGCGGCGGGCAAAGCCGACGTAGCTTGAGTCGCCCGCCTCGGCGCTTCGAGCAAGCGCGAGGGCGGTCTCGATGAACGTCACGCAGTCAAAGCCGTCGAACCGCACCACGAGCGTCTCCGTGGAGGGCACGTCGAGGGTGCCCGTGAGGTAAGGGTGTCCGCGAAAATGAAGGCCAATGGCCTGCACGAGGGGCCCGATCGACGCGGTGCGCGTCTGGTACGTCTGTGCCGCTTCCATCGCTGCACGGAACCGTGCGGCGGTCGTGTCCGAAGGCGCGAGTACGCTGTCCGACAGGGCCACCGACGGGATCGCGGGGGAGGCAGAGGCGCGTGGCTCGTCGTCCGGGGCTGGCCCGCACCCGTTCAGTGCGGGGAGGCCAAGGAGAACCATCCCCACCAACAGCACGGAACGAATTACCAAGGGCGGGCGCATGAGAGGAACGGGTGGGGCGAGGACTTTGGGGCATCGTTTCACCCATTCGGCACCGACTCGTTTCCGAGAGTAGCGGGCGACGCCGCCGGAAGGTCGGCCACGGGGGTTTCGAGCGCTGCCGCTTCGTCGTTGGTGAGAGGCCACCAGGCGGTTTCGTGCTCCAGGGACCGGGCAAGTTTTTGCTCGAATGCACTCCGGGGGATCTCGACGACGCCGAATCGTTTGAGGTGATCGGTGGCGTATTGGGTGTCGAGCAGCGTGAAGCCGCCAGCCCGGAGTTGGCGCACGAGGTGGACGAGGGCCACTTTCGAGGCATTGCTGACCCGGAAAAACATCGACTCGCCGTAGAACGCCCCCTTGAGGGCTACGCCGTAGAGCCCACCTGCCAACTCCCCCTCGTGCCAGCACTCTACACTGTGGGCGTACCCGCGTTCGTGCAGGGCGGTGTAGACCCGGATGATGCGGGGAGTAATCCATGTACGAGGCCGATCCGCGCAGGCCCGGATCACGGCCTCAAAGTTGTCGTCGGCGGTCACTGAAAACTCTTGTCGGCGAACCCGTCGCTGCAGGTTGTGGGGGATGTGGAACGTGTCGAGCGGAAGGTGAGCCCGAGGGTCGGGGGCGTACCAGCGCACGGCGCCGCTGGCCTCGTCGCCCATCGGAAAAATGCCTTGGGCGTACGTCCGAAGAAGCAGGTCGGGAGTGAGTGAGAGATTGTCGGCCATGAGGGGCGCGGGGGTGGGAGCGTGAACGTGTTGAGGGGCACGGAGGCTTGGGGGGGAGCTTCGGCCCTTCAAAGCGTCCCCCTCCTCCAGAGCCTTCGCGCCTCCAGTCTTGAGTTCGTAAAACTATGACCGTGGGCGAGAGTTTGTGTCATGGTTTCGCATTGCTTCGCCACGCAGCCCATCGCTAATCATGGACGCTCCGGAGGGTCAGGTCTACCGTGCGCTCGTCGACGACCGTGCGTTCGACATTGCCATTCAGGACGAGCAACTCATCGTCGATGGGGAAGCGAAGGAGTACACCTTTGAGGTGCTCCGGGAGGGCTACGTGTCGATGATTGTAGGTGGGGAGAGCCTGCCCGTGTCCGTGGAGCCGGCGGGGGAGGATACACTGCGCGTGACGATCGATGGGCAACGCACGGAAGTACAGGTAAAGGACGAGCGCGATCTATTGGTGGAGGAATTTGGGCTCGGAGAGGACAAGGCGGCTGGGGGCGAGGTGCGCGCGCCGATGCCGGGCCTCGTGCTGGACGTGCTCGTGAATGAGGGTGACGAGGTGGGGGCCGATGAGGGCCTCCTGGTTCTGGAGGCCATGAAGATGGAAAACGAGCTCAAAGCCCCTTCCGGCGGGATCGTGCGGGCCATTCACGCTGCGAGCGGCGACGCTGTAGACAAAGAGGCGTTGCTGATCGAGATCGAAGCGGCGTAGCACTTTCCCGGCAGTTTCCGATGATCCATGCGCACGAGCGACACACTTCTCGTCACGGGGGCTACTGGCTTTGTCGGGGCCGTACTCACGCGCCAGCTCGTCGACGCGGGGCGCGACGTCCGCATCTTTCGCCGTGATACCTCCTCGCTCGATCTGCTGGGCAAATACGCCGAGCGGGTGGAGCACGCCGTGGGCGATCTGACCCACGCCCGTAGCCTTCACGACGCCATGCAAGGGGTGGACCGCGTGTACCACGTGGCGGCCAAGGTAAGCTTCGCGCCTGGTGAGCAGGAGGCCCTCCGCCGCGTCAACGCCGACGGTACGGCCAACGTCGTCAACGCTGCGCTGGAGGCCGGGGTTGATCGTCTCGTGCACACCTCCAGCATGGCCGCGTTTGGTCGTCCCGCGACCCCGAACGGCCTCATCGACGAGACGACCGAGTGGGAGGGGCTGCCCCATCGTTCCGCCTACGCCCGCTCCAAGCGCCGGGCCGAGCTGGAAGTACATCGGGGCATCGCCGAAGGGCTCGACGCCACCATCGTCAACCCGTCGCTCGTGTTCGGCGTGGGCGGGCCCGACACCAACACGCGCCGCATCGTCGACGCGGTACGCAGCGGATGGCTGCTCGTCGTGCCGCCGGGGGGGACGAACGTAGTGGACGTGCGCGACGTGGCGGCGGGCCTGCGGGCGGCGATGGCAAAGGGCAAGACGGGCCGCCGCTACTTTTTGGGGGGCGAGAATCTGTCCTGGAAGGCGTTCACCCACACGCTCGCGGAAGCGTTTGACGTAGAGCCGCCCCGCTACATCGTGCCTTCGTCCCTTCTCATCGTCGGGGGCGCCGTGGCCGAAGGATTTGCTACCCTCACCCGAACACGACCCTTCCTCACGCGCTCGACCGCTCGCACCGCATCACGCACCTACCGCTACGACAACACCCGGGCCCAGACCGAGCTCGGGTGCACGTTCCGTCCGTTCACGGAAACAGCCCGCCACATCGCCGACACGCTGAATCGTGAAACGTGAGGCGTGACGCGTGATTTCCGGAATGCAAACGCCCCCACGTATCACGTCGCACACATCAATCCGCCCATGCCCGACACCGCCCAGGACTGGATCGACCACCTCGATCTGGAACGCCACCCCGAAGGCGGCTACTACCACGAGACGTACCGCACCGACGAATCCATCCCGGAGGCGTCGCTGCCGGAGCGCTTCGACGGGCCGCGGGACGTGGCGACGCTTATCTACTTCTTCTTGCCCGCCGATGCGTTCTCGGCCCTGCACCGCATTCAGCAGGACGAGGTGTGGCACTTCTACGCAGGCGCTCCCATTACGCTGCACCAGATTTCTCCGGGCGGCAGCTACACGACGCAAACGCTGGGCCGTGCCGTGACGGAGGGGCAGCAGCTGCACGCCGTCGTGCCTGCCGGGACGTGGTTCGGCGCTACGGCGAACGCGGATGAGGGCTACGGCCTCGTCGGGTGCACCACCGCTCCCGCGTTCGAGTTTGCCGACTTTGAACTGGCGGACCGGGCGACGCTCACGGAGGAATGTCCGCAGCATGCCGACGTCATTGAGCGACTAACGCGGTGACGGGCTACAGGACCACGAGTTCGGTCGGATCGGCGGGCGGCATCCGTCGAACGTCTCGTCCATTGAACGTCCGGAGTTCCTGAGCCGACACGCTTTCGGCACAGCGGACGTGAAGCGCGTCGTAGACGGCCCCGCTTCGGAGTCCGAGCGCTTCGGAGTCCGAGATCGGACATCCGCTGGAGGACGCTGAGGTAGTCGTCTGCATCAAGTTCAACGATATTCCCCCGGCGGCAACATTTTCTCGAATGAGCCGGTGCGCCTGGCCGGGCGTGATCTGCGGGCTGAGGGGGAGGGCTGTCAGCGACGCGTAGCACTCGGCCAGCGCATGTGTGCTCACGAATAGATCGATGTCCCCTTGTGCGGCGGCCTCCAGGTACGGGGCGGCCTTTTCGTGCTGGGGAAGGGCCGGGATCAGGGCCGTAATCGTCAATGGTGACGTCCATGGCAGCGGCGGACTTCGGGAAAGGTGTAACTTTGGCAATTGCGTATGGAAAATGGCAGAGCCCCATTCCAAATCGAGCTTCTCGCGGTTCGTCAAGCGGAGTAGCACGAGGTGAGGAAGGACTTCGCCACGGGCGCTCACTGCCGTCCATTCAGCTGCACCACTAGGCGACGTGCACTGGTGAGCACCTCGGACTCCAGAATGAGGTTGCGAGCGGGTACACCCAGGTCCGTGAGGGCACCCGTCACGTCGAGCCCATCCTCAGCCTCTGCCGTGGCAACGACGAGCAGGTGCTCGGGGGCGGTTCCGGCCTCATCCACGAGCCACCGGGCAATGCGAAGGGCCTGGGAGGGAGCCGACGGGTCGAGGTGGAGTACGACGTCACCGACGGCCGATAGTTGTGACCTTCGATCCTTCAGCACCGCCGCGCTGCAGGAGCGGACGTCGAAGTGGGCGATCACCTTCTCGTCGTGCTCCAGGTAGCGGGCCAGTCCCTCCTGCGCCCGCGGCGTCTGTTCCACCACCAGGATGGGGTGGCGCTCCGCGTCGGGGCGCGGCACCGCGGGGAACGTGTGGGCCACGTACTCCTCCAGCGCCACGTCGTACAGAAAGTCGGACACCCGCTCGGCGAACGAGCCCTCCTCCGTATTCCAGTCGGTCTGGAACGGGTTCATAAGGCAGGTGCGGAGCAGCGTGAGGCCCTCGTCGCTTTCTGCGGCTTCCGCCACCACGTCTGCGGGCAGCATGTCCTCCAGGACGTGGGCGTAGTCGGCCACGTCGATTTCGGTGCGGGAGAGGAGGAAGTCGTACTGATTGATATCTTCCCGCCCGTCGACGGTCATCTGCTGCCAGATGCGGTTCGTGTACGCGTTGAGGGAGGCGATGCTCTCCACGCCTGCATCCGGGGCAATCACGAAGCAGAAGGCCACCGTTTCGGGGCGGTGGAAGGGGCGCAGGGCCAATTCACCTTTCGTGGCGGCGAACCGGTCTCGGAGCGCCGCGAAAAGGTCCTGGTTCGCCTCCATGCAGTTGCGCATGAAGCGCCCGTGGCCCTCGGGCGTGAGGGGCACCATGGCCTGCGACAGGTAGCAGCTCACCGCCACGGCGCCGGGGCGGGACCCCTCCAGCGTCCACTGCCCCAAGAAGCCCCCGAACCCGGCCCGATCGTCGTCGGCCAGGTAGGGCGCCTTGTACGCGATGGCGTCGCGCACGTGATAGTCGCGGAAGAGAACGGCCCCTGCCGGGTAGGGCACGTAGCCGAACTTATGGGGGTCGATCGTAATCGAGTCCGTGTCGGCGAGCGTGGTGAGGGCCTCCACGTCGTCGGTGGGAAGCAGGCCGTTGGGGCCCACGAGGTTATCGTCGAGCTGGTTGGGCGGGGCGAAGTCGCCGTCGTCCGTCTTGGGGAGCAGGGACGAGAAGAAGCCTCCGAACGCCGCGTCGCAGTGGTGCCAGAAGGTGATCCCCTCGTCGCTCACGTCGTCGCGCACGGCCTCGATCTCGTGCAGCGGATCGATCGCGCCCTCCTCCGTGGTCCCCACGATGGAGACGACCCCGAGCACCGGCTGGCGGTTCTCGATGCACTCGTGCAGCCGCTCGCGGAGCGCATTGGGGTCGAGGCGAATGCGACTGTCGACGGGGAGGTGCTCCAGTGCGTCGGCCCCGAGGCCCACGAGGTCCATGTTCTTCTGCCAGCAGTAGTGCGTGGCCTGCGAGATGAGGACCTTGGGAAGGCGGGCCGGGTCTTCGGGGAAGGCACGGTTGTACTGGAGCAGGAAGGAGGCGAGTCCGGCCTTGCGCACGCTAGGCAGTGCCTCCTGAAAGGCCCGGGCGCGCTTCGGCGATCCGTCGGTAAGTGTGGCCTTGATGCGCAGGTGCAGGTCCGTAATGGCGTCGATCGGGAGGTTAGAGAGCCGCCACGTGGAGAGGGCGCGTAGCGAAGCCCGTTCACCGCTCGCCGTCGTCACCTCCAGGTCGGCAAACGAGTCGAACATGTCGGATTTCTCCGCCACGAGGCGCACGGCCAGGGGGTAGAGCCGGATATTGCGGGCGATCCAGAGCGCCTCCAAGTTCGCCACGGTGCCGCCGCTGCAGAGGTGTCCCCAGCTGTAGGCCGAGCGGCGGGTCCGGGCGTCGCGGGGCAGCGTCTCGGGGAGGAACGTGGGGTAGCCCACCATCTCGGCCAGCGCCTTAAAGTAGGCCCGTTCCTCGCGGACCGTTTCCGGCGAGACCTCCGCCACCACGTTGTTCTGGTTGTAGAGGAGTCCGGCAAAGTAGCCCACGAAGGCGGGGAGTGACGGGTCGCTGACGATGTGGGCCACCTGACGGGGGGAGTAGAGGGGCGCCGCCCGCTTCAGCTCCGCCAGGATCTGCGACAGCTCGTCGCGCAACCGGGCCGACATGTCGTCGAACGCCTCGGTCCGCTTGTCGCGCTCGTCGATGAGGCGCGGGTCGCGGGGGTGGAAGTTGCGGCGCCAGAAGACGTGGTCGCGCAGCACTTCGAGGAGCAGCCGCTCCAGCTCGTCGGCGTTCTCGCCCTTCGGCCCCAGGAAGGCTGCCTTGTGGAGCGCGTCGGTGGATTGGTCGTCGGACATGGAGGGGGAGAGAGCTGTTGGTGGAAACGACATTCCCTCTTACGGCACATCCCCCTGATCTTTTCGGTACGCCAATGTCATTTTCGGTGAGGTGGGCGCGGTGCTCTTTTCAAGGCGGTGCCTCCAACCGTGGTCCGCCGTCGTCGCTACTAGAAAAGAGGATATAACTACGCCCGAGGGACCAGAGGCGCCTCAGCGGCTGACCGGTTCACATCCCAACTCCGCCAGCGCTTCGTTCAACAGCGACATACTGTTCGTCGTGTCTACGCGGGCGCCGAGACGGGTGAGTAGGTTGAGCAGTCCCACGAGCGCCTTGTTCAAGAAGATAAAGTGCGGGGATCCGGTCGCGGCGCGGAGCTCAGAGGCCGCCTTAAAGGAGGCTTGCAACCGTTCCCGAAAGCCGGGGTCGCCGAAGTCGAATGACGACTGTCGGTAGGGCTCCACGATAAGTGAGCCGTACTGGTCAAAGAAGCGGCGCAGGTCCGCCTGCGTGTCCTCCGGGAGGTCGTCGCGGAGAATGTCGAGTGCAAAGAGCAGGCGGGTGATCTCGTCTTCGGCGTCGACCATCCGGGCACGGTACAGACGCAGCATGTCGTCGCGGAACTGCTGCGGGAAGGTCTTCACGCAGCCGAAGTCGATGACGCCGAGACGGCCGTCCTCGCGGAAGAGGAAGTTGCCGGGGTGCGTGTCGGCGTGGAGGGTGCGGGCGTTTCCGGCCACCTGCTCGTGGAGAAAGTCCCAGAGCAGTTGTCCGAAGTGATCGCGCTGCTCCTGGGTGGGGTTCGTGTCGAGGAATTCGTCGAGGTGGCGCCCCTCCACGAAAGTCATAGTGAGGACCGTCTCGGAGGTCAGGTCGTGGACGGGACGGGGAATGGCGAGCTTGTCGCCGTCGTATGCCGTGGCGAACTGATCGATGTTCTGGGCCTCGTGGAGGTAGTCCGTTTCTTCCCGGAGGCGGGCCTTCACTTCCTCGAAATGATCGTCGAGCCCCTCGCCCCGAATGAGGCGCCTGAAAATACTCCGGGCCACCGAGAGGTCCGACTCGATGGTCTCTCGGACGTTGGGGTACTGCACCTTCACCGCCACGTCTCGGCCGTCGTTGAGGCGGGCCCGGTGCACCTGACCGAGCGAGGCAGCGGCCATCGCCTCCGGCTCAAACGTATCGAACAGCAGTTCCGGAAAGCGCCCGAGCCCGTCCCGAACGCGCTTCCGTACCAGGGCCTTGTTCATCGGCGGCACGCTATATTGCGCCTCCGCCATCACGTCCATGAACTCGTCCGGCAGCAGCCCCGTGTCCATGCTCATCGACTGCGCCAGCTTCAGGGCCGTGCCCCGGAGCCGCGTAAACTCCTTGAAGAGGTCGCGGGCGTTCTGGGTGTTAAGTTCCTTCTTCCGCTCCTCTGGGTCGCTCTTGCCCGTGGCCCGGTCCATAAGGTAGCGGGCGTAGTTTTTTCCCACCTTCAGGCCCGTTTTAGCGAAGAGGCCGCTCCGTTCGAGCTTCGAAGCGGGAAAATCCTCGGACGCGTCGTCTGAACTCATTGCAGAAGTGCCGTGTGGAGGAGTCCTACGCAAAATCGGTGAACGGTCCCACTGACCGAAGTATTGCGTGGTGCGTATCGGAGCAATTATGCAATACGAACTACGCGATACGACCCGCCGGATGGAGGCAACTCGTCCAGGAGGTGAGCAATCATCCTCGGGAAAAGAACCGCCCCACGATGGGCAGCCGCCCCAGTCCCAGCGAGTCGTTTTGCACGATGTACCAGGCCAAGTCTACACCACGTGACACGCCGCCGAAGGTCACCAGTTCGGCCACGAACGCAACGAGTTTGTCGACGAGGGCCGTCGTGGCCTCCTGGGCCTCCGTCTCGTCGTGAATCCAGTGACGAATAATGGCGAACGTCACTTCGGTAAGTACCTCGTGGATCGGCCAAAGCCCCGTCACGAGCTGGTTCACGTTGGGAACCGTGTCCGCGTCCGTGAGCAGGTCGCGGAGGGCAGTGCGCACCCTGGTGCGGAAGGACGACTGGTAGCGAACCTGTGTGTCGAAGGTGGCCTGTACGAAGGCCCGTTGCTCACCGAGCGCGTCGAGCAGGATGTAGAAGAAGGACGCGAGCCGCTCTTCGAAGGAGAACTCTTCGTAGCCCGTTGTGGCCTCGGCGAGCATTCGGTACTGCGCCAGCGTGAGGTCGTAGAACGCGGGCCGGAGTTCCTCGACCGCGTCGAAATGTGCCTCGAAGATCGTCTCCTCAACGTCGGCCTCGGCACACACGTCCGGCACAGTGAGGGGCGAGTCCATCGCCGCGTCGAGGCGGAGTGCGGCCTCCACGAGTTGCTTCTGTTCGGCAAAGGCGTCGGGGTCGGGAATTGGGCTGGGGGTGCTTGGGACAGAAGGTAGACGCGGTCCCTCTTACGCACCAGTGGGACGGATTTTCCTTCGGAGGCGTGGAAGCTGCGGAAGCAAGGAGGAACGGAAGTCGGGACGCAGAAACGTTGTTGGGTTCCCGCATCCAGCGCGTTCATGCATCCACGCGTCCAGGCCCCCAGGCGTTATTCGGGAATCCCCGTCGCAATCTCGGTGTCCGGATGACTGCTCCATTCGTACCACCCGCCGTCGTAGACCGCAATATTCGGCCAGCCCATGAGGTACGCGTTCATGAACGCCTCGCTGCCCCGCCAGCCTGTGCCGCAGTAAAAGGCGATGTGCTTGTCGGGCGTGATGCCCATCTCGGCCCACGTGTCCGCGATCTCAGGGAACTCCCGCGTCGTGTAGTCGAAGTTGCGGTAGTTCTCCATGTGGTAGGCGTCGCTCCCGCAGTTGCCAAACACCGCTCCCGGAATGCGACCGGTTTTGTCGATGTAGTGGTAGCCACTCCGCTCGCCAATGAACTCGGCCCAGCTCCGTACGCTCACGAGGTCCCCGTCGCCAGACGCCAGCAGATCCTTTGCTTGAGACAGGGTTAGCATGTACTCCGGGTGTGCTGGGACCTCCGCACCGAAGTCTGGGACGGGCGTCGGGGGCACGTCCTCGGTCGAGATCTCGTAGCCGGCGGACTCCCAGGTGTTGATGCCGCCGTTGAGGATCTTCACGTCCTCGACCCCGGCGTAGAGCATGAGGGCCGCACACCGCATGGCGCCCAGGTGCCCCGCGCTCTGGGCAGGAAAGTCCTGGTCGTAAGTCGGGTACGAGAAGCGCCCGTACAGCACCACGGTAGTATCGTAGCGGATGCCGTGGGCTTCGAGGGTGGCCTTCAGTTCCTCTGGGGGACGCCGGTTCCAGGTCTCGGGGGATTCCAGGGCATTCGTGTTCAGGGGGATGGCGCCGGGAATGTGGCCGTCCTCGTAGTCCTGCCGGTAGTCGAAGTGGGCGTGGCACAGGACGCAGTCGTTTCCTCTCATGCCGTGGGGCTCTTCCCCAGAAATGAGATCGCGGACCCACTCCGGGTACACGAGCTGCTGATAGCGCTCCATCCGACGCAGCGGACGGTCCGGGTCGGGAGCCCATTCGTCCTGAAACGCGTCGTATACCCCCACGGCCTCGAACCCCAGGCGGGTGAGTTTCCCCGCCATTTCTGCGGCAGCATCTGCGGTGTAGCCGTACACGGTTACCGGTGTCTCGGCGGACAAGTCTTTCTCGTCGAGCACTTCCACCCAGTCCATGTACTGGGTCCACTGGAGAGGGAGGCTTTTGGCCCCCGGCACGTGGCCCCCTCGGGCCTCGCCGTGAAGCGGCCAGCCATTGTAGGCTGCGAGGGGGCGAACGTCGAGGATCGCGTGGGCGGGGTCCTCGGTCTGCGTAGCGAACGTCTCGGTGGAAACAGTGGTCAGCGTTTCGGCCATCGATACAGAGGTGGAATCGGGATCAAGAAATGGGCATCACTCAGACACGAATTTGAGGGAGCGGCCCGTAAGACGCAACTCACTGGCGCCGGATCCGCAGGGTCAACATCGGGAAAACTCCGCAACAAGTGCCCCAGCGAGGGTAAGAGCCGCGAGCGCCTCCCGGAAGCAGAACGACCTTGGGGCCGGAGGGAGAACCAGCCGGCGTTAGAGCGTGGGAGATTGTGTCGCTGCCGCTCGGCGCTTCCCTCGCCCTGAAGGGAGAAGAATCAGCGAGGGATCGGGCGAGATGCCGGTCTACTGGTCGCCACACGCCATTGCGCCCTCACGCAAACAGCCGGTCGTGCTCAATCTTGATGCACCGGTTGCGCACGTAGGGCAATCCCGCCTCCGCCGCCAATTCTTCTGCCTCCGAGCTCGACACCCCGAGCTGCGTCCAGATCACCGGTCGCTCCCCCGTCTGCTCCACCCGCTCGATGGCCGAGCGTACCATGTCTGCCGTGTGCTCAGGCCGCCGGAAGATGTCGACGATGTCGATCGTCACGTCCGTGGGGACACTCGGCAATTCTGGGTAGCACGTCTCGCCCAGCACCTCATCGTAGTTTGGGTTGATCGGCACAATCCGGTAGCCGCGCGCCTGCAGGTACCGGGCAATCTTGTGGCTCGTCCGCGTAGGGGTGGCTGAGCACCCGACGACCGCAATTGTCTCGGCAGTCTCAAGGACGGACTGGAGATCGGGGGTTTGGACGTCGGGCATAGAACGATTGAATTCGTGGTCGGGCAGTGGAGAGGCGAGAGGGCGGTGCTTACCCTGTGCGATCCCGGAGGATCCTCTTCCGCCCTCTGTTCCGTACAACCTAGCTCCTGTTACGCCTCGCGCCGAGGCGACCGACAGACGGAAGTCCGGCATCGCACATCGTCAGACCGAGTTGTCCCCCACCATGGCTTATCCGTTCCGCGAGATTGAAGAGAAGTGGCAACGCCACTGGGAGGAGCACCAGACCTTCCGCACCCCCGACGAGGTGCCGGAAGACGACGAGAAGTACTATGTGCTCGACATGTTTCCCTACCCCAGCGGGTCGGGCCTCCACGTGGGCCATCCGGAAGGTTATACGGCCACCGACATCGTAGCCCGCTACAAGCGCAAGCAGGGGGTCCACGTGCTGCACCCGATGGGATGGGACGCCTTCGGCCTGCCCGCCGAGCAGTACGCGCTGAAGACGAACACCCATCCGCGGGAGACGACGGAGAAGAACATCGCGCAGTTCAAGCGCCAACTGAAGCGCCTCGGCTTCTCGTACGACTGGCAGCGCGAGATCAATACCACGGACCCGGACTACTACAAGTGGACGCAGTGGATCTTCCTGCAGCTCTACGAGAAGGGCCTCGCTTACCAGTCCGAGGAGCCGGTATGGTGGTGCGAGGAACTGGGGACCGTTCTGGCCAACGAGGAGGTCATCGACGGCAAGAGTGAGCGGGGCGGCTACCCCTGCGAGCGCGTGCCGATGCGGCAGTGGGTACTCAAGATCACCGAGTACGCCGACCGGCTGCTGGAAGGGCTGGAGGACCTCGATTGGCCGGAGAGCACGAAGGAGATGCAGCGCAACTGGATCGGTCGGTCGGAGGGGGCGAACGTGTATTTCGACCTCGTCGATGTCGATGATTCGCTGAAGGTCTACACCACGCGCCCCGACACCCTCTTTGGCGCCACCTACATGGTGCTGGCCCCCGAGCACGACCTGCTCGACGAGATCACGACCGACGATCACCGCGAGGAAGTGGACGCGTACGTCGATCAAGCCCTGCAGAAGAGCGAGCGCAAGCGCAAGGCGGAAGGCGAAAAGTCCGGCGTGTTCACTGGCGGCTACGCCGTCAACCCGGTCAGCGGCGAAGAAATTTCGATCTGGGTTGCCGACTACGTGCTGGCCTCCTACGGCACCGGCGCCATCATGGCCGTACCCGCCCACGACGAGCGCGACTACGCCTTCGCCACGAAGTACGACCTGCCGATCCGGGAGGTCGTGGAAGGCGGCGACGTTGAGGAAGAGGCCTACGTCGGCGATGGGCCCCACGTCCACTCCGCGAACGAGGACGTGTCTCTCAACGGCCTGCACAACGAGGAGGCCAAGGAAGTCATCACCGAATGGCTGGAAAAGGAGGGTGAGGGCGAGCACACCGTCAACTACCAGCTGCAGGACTGGCTCTTCAGCCGCCAGCGCTACTGGGGCGAGCCGTTCCCCATCATTTTTACCGAGGATGGCGAGGACAAGCCCGTTCCCGAGGAGGAGCTCCCCATCACGCTGCCCGACCTCGATGTCTTTGAGCCGAGCGGCACCCCGGAAGGACCGCTGGCCACCATCGAGGACTGGGTCAACACGACGGATCCGGAGACGGGCGAGCTAGCCACCCGCGAAACGAACACGATGCCGCAGTGGGCGGGCTCCTGCTGGTACTACCTCCGCTTCCTCGACCCCGACAACGACGACCGGCTCGTCGATCCGGAGAAGGAGCAGTACTGGATGCCGGTCGACCTCTACGTGGGGGGCTCGGAGCACGCGGTGCTGCACCTGCTGTACGCCCGCTTCTGGCACAAGGTGCTCTACGACGCGGGCGTGGTCTCCACAAAGGAACCGTTCCAGACGCTCGTCCACCAGGGCATCATCCTGGGCGAGAAGGAGTACACCGCGTTCCGCGACGCCGACGGCACCTACATCTCCGCCGAGCACGTCGAGGACGGCGTCGACGAGCGCACGGGCGCGGAGGTCGAGCCGGAGGCAGTGGACGAGGACGACGTGGAGAAGGACGGCGATGTATTCGTGCTGACGGCGCAGCCGGAGATTCAGGTCGACGCGCAGGCACACAAGATGAGCAAGAGCCGCGGCAACGTCGTCAATCCCGACGACGTGGTCGACGAGTACGGCGCGGACGCGCTGCGGCTGTACGAGATGTTCATGGGGCCGCTCGAACAGACGAAGGCCTGGGACACGGACGACGTGGAGGGCGTCTTCCGCTTCCTGAACCGCGTCTGGCGCCTCGTGGTTGACGAGGAGAGTGGCGATCTGGCCGGCGATCTCACCGACGAGGAGCCCGACCGCGAGCAGCTTCGTGAGCTGCACCAGACCATAAAGAAGGTGACCGAAGACATCGAGGAGCGCGCCTTCAACACCGCCATCGCGGCGATGATGGAGTTCGTGAACGCGGCGAACAAGTGGGACACGATGCCGCGAGAGATCATGGAGCCGTTCATCGTGCTCCTCAGCCCCTTCGCGCCGCACCTCAGCGAGGAGCTGTGGGCCCGCCTGGGCCACGACGAGTCGCTGGCCTACGCGGACTGGCCCGAGCACAAAGACGAGCTCCTGCGGCGCGAGGTGGTAGAAATCCCGGTGCAGGTCGACGGCACAGTGCGCGGCACCATCAAGGTCGACGCGGACGCGGAGGAGGACGAGGTGCTTGCCGCCGCGAAGGCCGCGGACAATGTGGCCCGCCACCTCGACGGCACCGACATCCAGCGCGAGATCTACGTGCCGGGGCAGATCGTCAATTTCGTGACCGGGTGAGTATTTCGTAGTGCGTATTGCGTATCTGTGCATCGCCCACGCAATACGAAATACGCAATACGGATCTCCAGTCCAGGGCAGTGCTCTCTCTCCGATTAGCAATCCTTGAAGATCGCACTTTCCATGTCCAACCTCGACGTCCTCGCCCTCGCCGCCCACCCCGACGACGTGGAGCTCTGCGCGGGGGGCACAGTCTGCCTCCTCGCCCAGCAGGGCTACGACGTGGGCATCGTCGACTTTACCAAAGGACAACTCGGTTCGCGCGGCACCCCGGAGCAGCGCATGGAGGAGGCGCAGCGCGCATCAGACATCATCGGCCTGAGCGCCCGGGAGAACCTGGGCCTGATGGACGGCGACATCCGCAACACGAAGGCCAATCAGCGCCGGGTCATCGAGGTGGTACGCCGGTACCGGCCCCACATCGTCCTCATCAACCCGCCGGAGTCGCGCCATCCCGACCACAGCGACGCCTGCGACCTCTCTACCGACGCCCTCTATTACAGCGGGCTCCAGGAGGTCAAGACGACCGGTCCCGACGGCGCCCCGCAGGAGCCCTGGCGGCCCCATCACGTGCTCCACTACATGCAGGCCGTCTCCTTCGAGCCCACGATGGTGATCGACGTGACGGACGTGTGGGACCAGCGCATCGAAGCCCTCCAGGCGTTTGAGTCGCAGTTCCACAACCCCGACTACGAGGCCGACGCGGATGAGCCGGAGACGTTCGTATCCAATCCCGAGTTTTTCGAGTGGGTCAAGGCGCGGGCCCGCACCCACGGCTACACGGTGGGCGCTACCTACGGCGAGCCGCTCAAATACCGGCACGGCCCCTTCGGCGTCACCGATCTGCCCGACGTGCTGAGCAAGGAAAAAGAGTTCCGGTAGGGGCTACGGGCTAGATCCTGCGTGAATCGCGGTCGCATGGCGTCCGAGGCCGCAACAAAAGCGTCCCGTCGCCCTTAGCAGCACACTACCATCGTCCCGCATAGGCCGCAGAGTTGACACCACCGTGCGGGATGTGGTATATTATCGTTCTATAACCAGCACGAATCCCCGACCCGGCGCATGGCGGACACGAGTGATTTTCGAAACGGAATGACGTTCCTCTGGAAGGACGATTTGTGGGAGATTGTCGACTTCCTCCACGTAAAGCCCGGCAAGGGCGGTGCCTTCGTACGCACGACCCTCAAAAACGTGAAGGATGGTCACGAGGTGGAGGAGACCTTTCGGGCAGGAGCAAAGGTGGACGAGGTCCGTGTGGAGCGCCGCGAGCACCAGTACCTCTATGCGGACGACTACGGCCTCCACTTCATGGACCAGGAGTCCTACGAGCAGTTCTCGATGCCGCCCGATCAGGTCGAGGGCCGTGAGTTTCTGAAAGAGGGCGGGCAGGTCGACATCCTCTTCCGCACCGATACCGAAGAGCCGCTCCGCACCGAGATTCCGCAGAAGGTGGAGCTTGAGGTCGTGGACACCACGCCCGGCGTGAAGGGAGATACCGCACAGGGCGGCGACAAGCCGGCCACCCTGGAAAGCGGCGCCACGATCGACGTGCCGCTCTTTATCAATGAGGGGGACGTGGTTCGCGTGAATACCGAGACGAAGGAATACGAGACCCGCGTGTCTGCCGCCTCGACGGTATAGCCGAGCGGCGCCCGCCCGCAGTTCTTTTGCACACAGTCACCTAGACGCATGGAGCTCTCGAAGATTCAGGAACTGCTTCGACTCGTCGCCGAGAGCGGGGTGTCGGAGGTCGAGATTGAAGAGGACGATTTCAAGCTCACCATCCGCCAGAACAGCCCGCAGGTGCTTATGCAACCGGCCGGGCAGCCGGCCCAGATGCAGTACGCCGCGCCGCAACCGCAGCAGCCGAGGGCGCCGCAGGGCTACGGGACCCCGCAGGCCCAATCGCCCCCGCCAGCCCAGCCGGCCCCGCAGGCGCATCAAGCCCCACAGTCGTCGGCGTCGCCTCAGCAGCAGGCCGCACCGTCGGGCGGGAATCCCCAGCCCAGTACCGAGTCGTCGCCGGACGGGGCCTCGACGGCACCGGCCCAAGAAACGTCTGAAAACGGAACGGCCGAGGCGGAGGAGACCGCCGCCGATGAGCACGTGGTAAAAGCCCCGATCGTGGGCACCTTTTACCGCGCTCCTTCCCCCGACGCCGACCCGTTCGTGGAGGTGGGCGACTCGGTGGACGAGGGCGACGTGCTCTGTATCATCGAGGCGATGAAGCTGATGAACGAGATCGAGTGCGAGACCTCAGGCACGATCAAAGAAATCCTGGTCGAGGATGCCGAGCCGGTGGAGTTTGACCAACCGCTCTTTGTGCTCGACGAAGGATAAATTCAGTCGTACGCAGCGTCAATGGCTTCGGGCATGGTCCGGAGCCGTTTTCTTATGGAGCCTGCGCAAGGGGGGCTCTTTCGCTGCCATCGAAGGAATGAACCAGTCCCGAATGTTGGCGCTCTGATGCGTGATGGCGTCGCTCTCAACGACACACTTCACGCATCACTCCTCACGCATCACGCTCCCTGAAAATCCGCACGTCGCACCGAATTCTGTTGACCCCGCATGAGTGACCTCCAAAAGATTCTTATTGCCAACCGTGGCGAAATTGCGCTGCGTGTCATCCGCACGTGCCACGAGATGGGCATCAACACCGTGGCCGTGTACTCCACCATCGACCGGGACGCGCTGCACGTGCGCTTTGCCAACGAGGCGGTCTGCATTGGGCCGGCAGCGTCCAGCGAGAGCTATCTGCGGCCCGATCGCCTCATCGCCGCGGCGGAGGTCACGGGGGCCGACGCCATTCATCCTGGCTACGGGTTCCTCGCCGAGAACGCCGAGTTCAGCCAGATCTGCGCCGACAACGACATCGAGTTCATTGGCCCGGATGCCGAGACCATCCGCCTGATGGGGGAGAAGTCGAAGGCCAAGGAGCGAATGCACGCAGCGGGGGTGCCCATCGTGGAGGGGTCGGACGGCACGGTGGCGGACATCGACGAGGCGTTTGAGATTGCGTCCGACATTGGCTTCCCAGTGATGGTGAAGGCCGCGGCGGGCGGCGGTGGTACCGGCATGCGGCTCGTACGGGAGGCCGAAGAGTTCGAGAATGCCTTCAATGGGGCTCGGTCCGAGGCCGACGCGGCCTTTGGCAACCCCGAGGTGTATATCGAGAAGTTCGTGGAGAAGCCGCGTCACGTCGAGATTCAGGTGTTGGGCGACGGAAAGGGCAACGTTATGCACTTCGGGGAGCGGGAGTGCTCCATCCAGCGCCGCCACCAGAAGCTCGTGGAGGAGTGCCCCTCGCCCATTGTTGATCAGGAACTGCGCGAAGAGATGGGCGAGGCGGCTATCCGGGGCGCCGAGGCGGTCAACTACGAGGGGGCCGGGACGGTCGAGTTTCTTGTCGGGGCCGACCGCAACTTCTACTTCATGGAGATGAATACACGCATTCAGGTGGAGCATCCCGTAACCGAGGAGGTGACGGACTGCGATCTGGTGGAGCACCAGATTCGAGTGTCGATGGGCGAAACGGTGGATGGGGACGAACGGCCGCCCATGGAGGGGCACGCGATCGAGTGCCGCATCAACGCCGAGAATCCGTTTCAGAACTTCAGCCCCGCGCCGGGCGACATCACGGCGTTCCACCAGCCGGGCGGGCACGGCATTCGAGTGGACACTGCCGCCTACGCAGGCTACCGGATTCCGCCCACCTACGACTCGATGATTGCGAAGCTGATTGCGTACGGCAAGACCCGCGACCACGCGCTCCGCAAAATGCGGCGGGCCCTCGATGAGTTCGTGGTGGAAGGGGTCCAGACCACCATTCCGTTCCATCAGCAGCTCATGAACGACGAGCGCTTCAAACAGGGCCGCTTCGACACCCGCTTCCTCGACGACTTCGAGATGGAGGAGGAACCGGTCCCCGTCGGCTAGCACGCTCCGGCCCGAGGGCGCACTCCGCGACCGGACGTCGTTCGGGTCCCGTTGCTCCGAGCAGATGGGCGCCTCTGCCCCCGTCGATCCGTAGGCCCCCACGGGCAACGATGGGCGGCGTGCTGCGTTCGATCCGCTGATCAGGTGTGAACCCCGTGTCCGGGGCCTCTTTTCGTCTTCGATCCAACCTGCACGTTGCCTATGTCTTCCCCGACGCCCACCGTTCGATTTAACGATCGTGTGGACGCGATGCAGCCGTCCGCTACGCTCGCCATGAAGTCACGCGCCGAGGAGCGGCGCCGGCAGGGACATCCAGTGGTGGCCCTCAGCGCCGGCGAGCCCGACTTCGACACGCCCCAGCCGATTGCCGATGCGGGGGTGCGGGCCATCCGGAACGGGTTTACGCACTACACCGAGAACACGGGGATCCTGGCGTTGCGGGAGGCCATCTGCGAAAAGTTCGACCACGACAACGGGCTTTCGTACACTCCTGAGCAGATCGTCTGCTCAAACGGGGCAAAGCAGTCGCTCGCGCTGGCCATCCATGCGCTGTGCGACGAAGGCGACGAGGTGCTCGTGCCGGCGCCGTACTGGGTGAGCTACCCCGAGATGGCACGTTTCAGCGGGGCGGAGCCGGTGGTGGTGCCCACCCGCGTCGACAACGACTACCGCCTTACGCCCGAGGCACTGGACGACGCCATCACCGACCGTACGCGGCTTCTCATCCTCTGCAGCCCCTCCAACCCCACCGGAACAGTCTATCCCCCCGAGGAGCTGGCGGCCCTGGCCGACGTGCTGCGGCGCCACGAGGACGTGTACGTGGTGTCCGACGAGATCTACGAACACGTCATCTACGACGCCGAGCACCGGGCCTTCGCCTCGTTCCCCGGCATGAAGGACCGCACGGTCACAGTGAACGGTTTCTCGAAAGCGTACGCGATGACGGGGTGGCGCCTCGGCTACCTGGCGGCGCCCGAGCCGATCGCGCAGGCCGCGGCCAAGATTCAAGGTCAGTTCACCTCCGCCCCCTGCAGCATTACGCAGAAGGCGGGCGTGGCGGCCCTGGAGATGGACAAGGGCCCGGTTGAGGACATGGTCGCGGCCTTCCGGCGCCGCCGCGACGTGGTGGTGAAGCGCCTCCGCGCCATCGATGGGGTGCGTTGTCCTACTCCCGAAGGGGCCTTCTATGTGTATCCGGATCTGTCACGGTTCTTTGGGGCCGAGGCCCCCGACGGGTCGACGATTGAAGATGGGGACGACCTTTGCTTCTATCTCCTAGAGGAACACAATGTCGCCCTGGTGCCCGGCCCGGCCTTCGGGGAGCCCAAGGGACTGCGCCTTTCATATGCCTCGTCGATGGCGGATCTCGAAACGGCTCTGGATCGTATCGAGACCGGACTCGCCGCGCTCCGCTAGTGCGGAGGGGCCCCGAGGCTGCATCTTGCTCGTCATCGACGCACGTCTTCGCTCGTGGAACCAAACCAATCGTCTGACGACCAGTCGGTGGAGGTGGAGTCCGTAGAGGTGGAACGGCCCCCGAATGCGCAGGCGACAGCCGCGCGCCAAACCGCCCCCGATCGCTACTGGTTGCACCTGTTGCTTTTTGCCCTTACGGTAGTGTCCACGGTTTACGTGGGGGCCGACTGGTGGGCCTACCGGCCGGGCTACTACGAGGCTCACAATGAGACGGTCTCGCTTCTCTTTGTGACCGTCAATCAGGCCTGGCTCCTCGACGGTCTGCGCTACGCGATCCCGCTTCTTCTCTTTCTCACGGTCCACGAGTTCGGGCACTACTTCGCGGCGCGGTACCACAAGGTCCGCACGTCGCTGCCCTACTACATCCCGTTTCCGTTCAACGGCATCGGCAACTTTGGGGCCGTCATCAGCATTCGGCAGCGCATTCCGAGCACGCGCTCGCTCTTCGACATTGGGGTGGCCGGGCCCCTGGCAGGCTTCGTGGTGGCGTTGGGCGCGCTCATTTATGGCTTTGCGACTCTGCCGCCGCCCGAATACCTGCTCGACCTTCCGGGCCACGAGGCCCTGAAGGCTCACATCCGGCAGCACGGCACCTTTCCCGATACGCCGCCGGTTCCGGAAGACGGTCGGGTTATCCTGGTCGTGGGAAGCACGCCGCTCTATTGGTTTCTGTCGCAGTTTTTCGCGAACGTGCCGCCGATGTACGAGATGTACCACTACCCGGTGCTCTTCGCCGGGTGGCTGGGGCTCTTCTTTACCGCCCTCAACCTGCTGCCGGTGGGGCAACTCGACGGGGGGCATGTGCTCTACGCCCTGCTGGGCGATAGGTGGCACCGCCGCTTTGCACAGGCGTTCGTGTTTGTTCTGCTATTAACGGGGGGCGTGGGGTTCATGGTGGAGACGCGCACGGCGCTGTACGACATGGGGCCCTGGGCGGGCCGGTCGTCGTGGATCATCTTGGCGGCCATCTACTACGGGTACCTGTATAAAATTTTTGGGGGTACCTCGCCCCGTACTCTGTGGGGACTGGCCGGGCTCTTGGGCGGTGTGGCCGGGGCGGTGACGCTCGGGCTCGACTTTGGGTGGACCGGCTGGCTGGTGTGGAGCCTCCTGATCATCTTTCTGGTGCAGGTGAAACACCCGCCGGTCATGCGCCCGCAAACCCTCACGCCGATGCGCAGGGTGTTGGGCTATGCGGCCATTGCCATCTTCATCCTCTGCTTCAGCCTGCAGCCCCTGAGCACGCTTTGACGCTGTGCACCGTGGGCTGAGCACTGAAAACGCATTCCCATTCCTCTTTTTGACTGAGCTGCGCGTTCGGATGCAGGGCTCCGTTCCCTCCATGCTGGGACATCTGCTGGGACCTGTGCTGATTGTGGGAAGCCTGGTGATGTGGACGGGATGCGATACGGTACCGGCGCCCGACCGCAGCCGGACGCCTCCTTCGGTCGCGGCCCTCCAGGTCGTGCCGGATAGCATTCACGAGTCGGACCTGTCGCCCGATCAGGTGCAGGACTCCACGGCACAGGTGCCGCTGCAGCTTATGGTCCGGGCGACGGACGCGGATGGCACGGTGCAACGCGTCGTGTTCGTGGTTGAGCCGGCGTCGGACCCGCGGGGGACCCTCTCGGGCCGCCTGCCCGCCCAGCCGGAGTCTGAGACCCAGTACGGCGGTCCACTCGTCCTTTCCTTGCCCCTGGTCGACGAGATCTATACGATCCGCGTGTTTGCGATCGACGATGATAGCCTCGCGAGCAACAAGGTGACCGGGCAGCTCCGGGTTGTGCCTTCGGGCTCGTCGACCGCCACGGCCGTCCCCTCACTGTCCCCCTGAGCGCCCCTCCAATGTCGATGCGGCGACTTTTTGTGTGTCTTTTCGTGTTGGGAATGGGAGCGGCGCCGGCGGCGGGACAGGTGCTGTCCAGCGAACGCCTGCAAGATCTCCAGCCCACCCCCGGACTGGCGAGCAATACCGTCCAGGAACTTGCGACGGCCGGAGACTCGCTCTGGATCGGGCCCTTGCTCACCGTCTATGCGGAGGAAAAGAATCAGCTCTTTGTGGCGGAGGGGACGGTCGTGGAGGAGCGGCTGCTGAATGGAAACAACATTGTGCTCTCACTTGCGGCGCGAAGGGGGACCGCAGCACAGTCGGCCGTGTGGGCCGGGCTTGCGTTCGAAACAGGTCGGGGGACCGCCGGGGCCGGAGGCTTTCTGGTCTCCACGGACGGGGGGCAGTCGTTTGCGGAGCGGCCCGCTCCCCTCGACGACCCGGCCGACACGACGGTGGCCTACGGCAACTCTACGCTCCCGGCGGTGCCTGTCACGCAAGAGTCGGGGAGCCCGCCCCGCGATCTGGCCCTCGGGGGCAAGGACACGGTCTGGGTGGCCAGCGCACGCGGGGGACTGCGGCGCTCGGCGGACCAGGGCCGGACCTGGTCGCGCGTCGTGCTGCCCCCGGACACGAGCACCCGCATCGAGCCGTCTCAGTCGTACGACTTCCTCGTGGCGCCGCCCCAGGACGACGGCCGCGGCTTCCAGAACTACCGGGCGTTTAGCGTCCTAGTGGACGAGACGGGCACGGTGTGGGCCGGCACGGTGGCGGGCCTCAACCGGTCGACCCCCGCCGACGTGACGCCTAGCGGGGCGCGGGCCTGGCGGCTCTTTCGGCCGGACGGCACGCCGAACAGCCTGACGGGCCAGATTGTGTTCGCGTTGGCCGAGCAGCCCCGTCCCGAGGGCCGCAACCCAATCTGGATGGCCACCCTCCGGGCCAGTACGGACGGCCCGACCCAGCGCACCGGCCTCACAGTGACGCCCGACGGGGGCGACACCTTCCGGCAACCCCTCATTGGCGAGCAGGTAAATGACGTGGCTGCCCGGCGTAACCGCATCTACGCCGCCGCCGAGTCGGGCCTTTTCGTGTCCGGCAACCAAGGGGACACGTGGCGCACCATCGAGGACGTGACCCTGGAGGACGAGGACCAGGTGCTTCCGGGCGGGATTACAGCGCGAGCCGTGGCGGTGACCCCCTCGGCCCTCTGGGTGGGCACGACGGAGGGGCTGCTCCGTCTGGACCGAGAACAGGAACCCCGTCTGCTGCCCGAAACTGCAGACGTGTCTCCGCCTGAGTGGCAGCTTTTCCGAACCCAGGTTCCCGTGAATCCCGAGGACCCCACCGAGCAGGTGCCGGACGTGGAGGCGTACGCCTACCCAAACCCCTTCGTCCCGTCACGGGACGGGGTGGTCCGCATCGCGTACGAAGTCCCGGAGCCGCAGACGGTGGAAGTGACGATCTACGACTTCGGCATGAACCGCGTGCGCACCCTTCGTGAGCGGGAGGCAGAGGGCCGGCAGGAGATGACGTGGGATGGAACCGACGCGTCGGGCCTCCGCCTGCCGACCGGCACCTACCTGTATACGGTAGAGGTCGGGGATGCGACGAGACGCGGCAAAATTCTTCTCTCAAACTGACGCCCTTCCCGCCGGACCGGGGCCACCTTCTTTCCATCGCCGCTCGCCGCTCTATGCGTGCTTCGCAAATTATGCCACGACTCGAACACACCGGTCGACTGCTGCTCCTGATCGTTCTGATCGGGGTGTGGGGGATGGGGGAAGTGTCGCCCGCCGCGGCGCAAGACACCGGAACGGGGGCCTTCGCGCGGCTCGGATTTGGGGCGCGGGGCATGGCACTGGGCAACGCGCTCGTGGCCGACCCGTCCGCGGACGTGAGCCCCCACTACAATCCGGCGCTCCTTCCCTCGGCTTCCGGCCAGCGCATTTCAGCGTCTGCGGCCCTGCTGTCGTTCGACCGAGAGTTGCAGTTCCTGGAGTTCACGGCGCCGCTCGGGCCCACGGCCGGCATTGGGCTGAGCCTCACCCACGCCGGCGTCAACGACATCGATGGCCGAAATGCCGACGGGGCCCGCACCGAAACCCTCTCGACCGATGAGTTTGCCCTCTCCCTCGCCTTTGGCAACCGCTTTGCCGACCGGGTGTCGGTGGGCACGGCCCTTACGCTCTACCAGTCCAACCTCGTGCCCGAGGTGGATCCGGTGCGGGGATTTGGGATCGACATTGGGGTGGGCGTCCAGGCCACCGATCGGCTGCACTTGGCGGCCACGGTCAACGATCTGCTCGCCCGGTACGAGTGGGACGCGTCGCCCATCGGCGGGGGGAGCCACACGGATCGCTTTCCGTTGCGGGTGCGCCTGGGGGCCAGCTACACGCTACTTGGCGAGCGGCTCCGACTCCTGGGCGAGGTGGAGTCCCGATACACTACGCGCGAGCGGCGCGGGACCGGCGTTCTCGTAACGTCGACGGGACCGCAGCAGCAGACCCGGACGGAGTCGTTTCGCCGGCACGACCTGCGAGGACGCCTCGGCGCATCGTTTCGGGCCGTTGAGATTCTCTCGGTGCGGGCGGGGGTCGACCGCGTTGGGGTGGACGGCACGAGCGGCCTCCGTCCCAGCGCCGGGTTTGGGGTGCGGCAGGCCATCGGCGACCTGGACCTGCGCATTAGCTACACTGCCACGCTGGAGCCCTACGTGCGGACGGTGATGAATACCGGCACCGTGGAGCTCTTTCTGTAGGGGGAGGGACGTGGACGGCGAGTGGCTTGGGCCGGAAATGTTCGACGTAACTTGTTCTCATCCCCCCAGCCTCGCGAACAGATCTCCCAGCGCCTCCAAGCCGATCCCCGACACGCCAGTGCGAATGCGTAGGGTGCACCAGAGGTCGAGCAGCATCATCTGCGCGGCGTGGATGGGCACGGCGATCCAGAACGAGCGGCAGCGCCACACCAGCGCGCCCAGCGCGATGCCACCCACGATGGACAGGAGCGCTTCGGGCCACGGCTTGGTGATGTGAAGCGCGGCGAAGGGAAGGGCCTGCACGAAGATGGCGTGGAGGCCAAAGACCGGGGCCGTGCCGAACAGGACAAACCCGCGCCACAGGTACTCCCACCCGATCCAGTAGAAGAGAAAAAGTGCCTCGTAGGCCAAGAACACGTTCCAGTGCAGGGCTGCCGGGTGGTAGTGGGGGTACTGGCGCTGGAAGGCCGTCCCGTCGGAGAGTACCCATGTGCCCGCCGCAACCAGGGGGAGGTACAGGACCGCGATGACTGTCGCGAACTTCCAGTCCCCGAGGCCGAGCCCCATTTCCGTCGCGTTGTCCACGAAGAACGCCCACAGCACCGCCGCCGGCACCACGAAGCCGAGCAGGCCCTGCATCCCAAACCACCACCCCCACCGGGCGAGCCCGCGCCACACCCCCAACTCACCGGGCAGGAGTGGGCCCAGGTGCCGCTGGAAGAGCGTCCGATCCCCGAGAATGAACTGCAGGACGACGAGCAGCGCCGTAAGGGTGAGAACGACGGTCGTCTGCCGGTCGAGCGCCGCGACGCCACGGCGGAGACGACACCACTCGGCGTGAAGGTGGGCGGCCAGCGCGTTGAGCATCAGGGCGATGGGGGTTGTCGACAGGACCAAAATTCATCGCGACGCACGGCGTACCGCGGGGGCGAGTTCCCCCAAGACCAGTGCCGTGCCGTCCGTGCCCAACAGGATGTCACTGGGAAACGGGGGCGGCGCGGAGGGGAAGAAAGCGCGTCAGGAATTCGGAGGTGCGCACCAGTCGGTCGAGCCGCTGCCGGGGCGTGGCCGAGGTCGCCATGTCGTGCCCTGCGGCCGGATAGCGCACGTACTCGACGGGGCGCTCTAAAATTTTGAGCCGCTTGTAGAGTCGCTCGCCCTGGGAGGGGCCCACACGCTGGTCCATTCCCCCTTGGAGCAGGAGCAGGGGGGTATCGATCTGGTCGGCGTACGTGATGGGTGAGTTGCGGTGAAGGGTCGATCGCGGTGTACTCGCAGAGTCCCCCGACGCGGGCCGTCCGGAAAAGGCCGGGCGGCCCGCAGACCCTGTGAGGCTATCGGTCCACGGATATCCTCCGAACTCCCGGGGCACTGTCCGCCACGCCTGCCCCGTGTCTAGCAGCGCGGGGAGGTCGTAGACGCCATTCAGCGCCACGCCCGCCGCAAAGCGATTCGTGTGCCCCAGAAGCCAGGTCGCTACGGTAGCACCGTACCCGGTTCCGCTCAGGGCCACCTGTGACGAGTCGGCCCAGGGCTGAGCCGCCACCGAGTCCGTGAAGGCCAGGACATCCTGGGCCGGGCCCGGCCCCCAGTTTTGGTCATTGGCGCGTTGAAAGGCCGAGCCGAAGCCCGTAGCGCCCCGTGGCCAGACCTCCACGACGCCCAGGCCCCGGCCCGCGAGGTACTGACGCTCAAACCAGGCCCCGGGCGTGTGGGGGGTGCTGAGCGTGGATGGGCCGCCCCGCACCTGCACGAGCAGAGGAGAGGGCGATGGGCCGGAAGGAATGGGGGAGCGCGTAACCCACCCCGCAACGTCGAGACTATCGTGGCGCATTGCTGTGCGTGTTGGGGCGGCGATCTGTCGTTCGGTCAGCCAGTCGGCGTTGGGGGTGGCGAGGGGGCGCTCGTTGCCAAAGCTGACGGTGTTGGCGTAAAGGGCCGAGGGCGTGGTGGGGCCGGTGGCAGCGTAGACGGCCGTGGCGTCGGTTATATCGAAGGCATGCACGGCCCGTGTCTCCGCCGTCATCTGCCGGTGCTCGGCGGGGGCCATCATCGTCGCGTCGAGGCGGAAGGTATCCCTTGAGGTGGCCCGGTCGGGGGACATGGTTGGCGGCCCGTCCTGCGCACTCGTATCGCGGGCAAAGGGAGTGAAGCGGTAGAGTGAGCGACCGCCGCGATCCGAGGCCGTGGCGTAGAGGTACCATCCGCCGGGGGACCAGCGGAACGTGCCGACGTCCCGGTCGAACCCGCCCGTGATCACCCGGGGCTGGGAGCGGCCGTCGAGGGCAAAGAGCCCCAGCTCGGCCTGCGTACCGATCGTGTCGGAGAGCGCGCGGATCCGAAATGCGATCGTCGTGCCGTCGGTCGTGACGCGAGGATCCGTGAGGGCATGATTGTCGATTCGGAGTAACCGACGTGTCCGGTCGCGGTTGAGATCGACGACGTACAGGTTGCGTTGCTGCACGCGATCGAGCATACGATCGCCGGGAGGCGTCCCGCTAACTACGATCTGCCCGCTGCCAGGCAGCCACGTGGCGCGGCCGTAGGAGCGATATCCCCGGGTGACGGGGCGGGCCGCTGGGCGTGGCGGGCGCCCGGAGCGGAGTCCGGTGGGAACGTTCACGACGAAGTGATGCCGGTAGGTAGGCGTCGGGCGAAGCCGACGCTCACCGTGCAGGTCGAGGCGGGTGGACACGAGAGCGGCATTCTGACGACGGTTCCGGTCCATCCAGCGCCGTACCTGTACGAGATTGCCGCCTGGGGCGGCGGCTGTGTCTGGGGTCACCGGAATGGTGGTCGTGTCGGGGCGCAGTTGGAGCTCGTCGAAGAGCGTCTGGAGGCTGTCTGAGGAGAGCCGGGCGAGGCGATCCACTAGTGGGGCGGCCAGGCTGTCTGAGGAGCCCGAGTCACGAGGGGCGCGCAAGGTACGGGCGGTATCGTCTGGTGGGAGAATCCGGTTTTGCGGCCCCAACGCGAGCGTGTCGAGCGCGTCGAGCGAGCGAGCGTGCCGGAGTACGAGCACGGTATCCGGCGGCACGGTGCGTGAAAGATCCCGGGACGTCCGTCCGGGACGCTCGCTGGGGGCAGGGTGCCCCGTAGAACGGGCCACGACCCGCTCCGGCAGTGCGCTCGCAAAGAGCAGCCGCTCGCCGTTGGGGCTCCACTGCGGACGTTGGGCGCCGTGGGGGGTGTCTGTGAGTTGGTAGGGCACACCCCCACTTAGGGAAACGACAAACACCTGTGGGGTCCCCTTCACAGCACGCACGTAGGCAAGGTGGGTGCCATCAGGATGCCAGGCCGGCTGCCGGATGGGACGGTCCGACCGGGCCAGGAGACGGGACGACCGGCCGCTTGTCATAGGGGCCACGTATAGCTGCGAGCGGTAGGCCGCAGCCGCGTTGCCCGGTTGCTGCGCCCCGGACACAATGTGGCGCACCGTGTAGGCGACGGACCGGCCGTGGGGAGAGATCTGCACGTCCCGCACCGCCTCCATCCGGTACAGGTCCTGAGCCTGCACCGGACGCAGGGAGTCGGCCGGTGCCTGCGCGAAGGTCGCGCCGCCCGTCTGTCCTGCTGCGCAGAGGCCGAGAACGACGACGAGCGCAACGAGCCGACCGGGGAAGCGGGGACGAGGGGCACTAACGAGAGAGGACAACACCGATGTAAAGCAGATTTCCATCAATACCGGGATTGATTCGTCCACGAAAGCCATTCGACAAGTGGTGGTAGCGGTAGCCCGCGGTGAGAAGAACGTGAGGCGTAAGTACAACTTGCGCCCCTGCCCCCACGTCAAACATAAAGTTCAGGTGTTTTCCCCACACGCCGGGTACGGACTGGAAAAAGTAGGCGAGACCTGTGCTTCCCATCAGGAAGGGGCGCACGCGCTTGGCCGCACGGAAGGTGACTCGCAAGCCGGCGGGGCTGATCCCCAGCCCGAACGTGTTTAGGCCCCGTCGACGGACGGTGCTGGTTTCATTTAGTGGCGGGACCGTGATTGCGTCCTGTGGGATTGACAGCAAGAGGACCGGAAAGACATCGGCCGTGTACGTGAGGGTCGGGCCGCTGGGGGTTGGGTTGGACGGGGCAGGCACGAGCAAGCGTTCGTAGCGCAGGCCCAGCATCCCGAAGCGCGCCCGTGGAATATTTCCGATGGGGCCGCCCGTCGCAACGGAGCCCCCGACCCATGCACCGAGTGTGTTCGCGGAGAGGGCCTGGAGGCCGAGGGGACGGTCGGGCTGTGGGACGGGGCCGGACGCCGGGCGAGGGCCCGCCGAGGTAGAATCCTGTGCCGCACAGGGGTCCGCGCCCGCCAGAAGGAGGAGTATCAATGGGAGCAGGGGGCGAACTTGCAAGAAATTGGGTTGTGTTCGTCCGGGAGGATGCGTTTCGTTGGTATCGCTCTGAGACGCTTGGCAACGAATCGGGGCGTCGATGCCTCGGGGCGGGCCGCCACTGCCCGCCGGCTTCGCCTACGCTTGTTTCTAGTTCATCCCTCCCATGGAGCTCTTCTACAACCAGTACGGCGACTCGGGCCCCCCGCTCATCATCCTGCACGGCCTTTTGGGCGGGCATGGAAACTGGCACACCCTGAGCCGGACGGCGTTCCAACAGATCGCGCGGGTGTACGCTGTGGACCAGCGCAACCACGGCCGTTCCCCCCACGCCGACCAAATCGACTATCCCACCCTGGCGGCGGATCTGCGGACCTTTATCGACCGGCACAGCCTTGCCCCGGCCCACCTCCTGGGCCACTCGATGGGCGGCAAAACCGCCATGCAGATCGCCCTCTCGTACCCTGACCGGGTGGATCGGCTCATCGTCGTCGACATGGCCCCGCGGGCTTACCCGCCCGAGCATACGGCGCTGCTGGAGGCCCTCGCCCGCATCGATCCCCGAGAGTACGAGAGCCGCGGCGCGATTGACGACGCGCTGGCCGAGGACGTGCCCTCGTGGCCCATCCGTCAGTTTCTTCTCAAAAACCTCGACTATGACGGCGAGACCTACACCTGGCGGATGAACTTGGACGCCATTCGAGCCCACTACGACGACCTCACGGCGGCCCTTCCCGAAGGAGCCTCCTTCAAGGGTCCCACGCTCTTCGTGCGGGGAGGCGAATCCGACTACATCGCCGCCGCCGACATGGACGGCATCCGCGCGCGCTTTCCCGCTGCGAAACTCGTAACCATCGACGGCGCCGGCCACTGGGTTCACGCCGATGCCCCCGACGCCCTCGCCGACGTTGTGACCGACTTTCTCGCCGAATCGGCCGACACCTCGTGACGCCTACCGGCCGGCCGATGTCGCCGGCGCCGACTCATTGTTCATATTCCTGCATCAATCCGCAACCACCCATGGATCTTGGACTCACGAATCGAACGGCATTCGTCGCTGGCGCCAGCAAAGGACTGGGCTGGGCCACCGCCCGCGAACTCGCCCAAGAAGGCTGCCGCGTGGCGATCTGTTCCCGCGACGGCGACCGCATTGCGAGCGCGGCGGAGGAAATCCGTGAAGAGACCGACGCCGAGGTGTTGCCCCTCGTCTGTGACGTCACAAGTACGGACCAGGTAGAAGCGGCCATCGCCCAGACGGTCGACACGTTTGGCGGGCTGCACGTGCTCGTGACGAACGCCGGGGGACCGCCCTCCGGAGGCGCCACCGAGATGGATCTCCAGGACTACCGCGACGCGGTGGAACTCAACTTGATGAGTACCATCGCCCTTTGCGACGCCGCCCTGCCCCATCTGCGCACGGCGGCCGCGGAGGACGATCACGCCCGCATCATCATGGTGACGAGCGTCTCGGCCAAACAGCCCATCCCCACGCTTGCGCTCTCCAACACGGCCCGCGCCGGCGTCCAGGGCTACGCCAAAAGCCTGGCCGAGGACGTGGGAGACACGGGCATGACGGTGAATACGGTGCTGCCGGGCTACACGCGCACCCAGCGGCTCGAAGACCTCGCCGAGGACATCCAGGTGGAGACCGGGCAGTCGTACGATGAGATTGAGGCGGGATGGGCGCACGAAAACGCGCTGCCGCGCATCGGGGACCCGGAAGAGTTTGCCGCCGCCGTCGCCTTTCTGGCCAGCAAGCGGGCGGGCTACGTCACGGGCACGGCCCTGTCCGTGGATGGGGGGCGCAGCAAGCACGTACTCTGACGCTGCGTGGAGGCGGGTGGGCCTTCCCGAATCGACCAGTCACAAAATAAAAAAGCCCCGGACCGCGGGGCGGGGAGGGGAGGGCAACGGCCCGGGGCAAAAAGGAAGAGGGTTGGCAGCCAGTGACTGCCGTCTCTCATCAATTCGCTTGTACATAAGCGCATTGGAAGCCCTTTGCTCCGCTAACATTCAGTGAATCGGAGCGATTAAACGGAATTTTGCAGATTCGCCTCAAGGGCGTCCACGGGGCTTCAGTCCGCGCGGCCCTCGGTTACTGGAGATCAAGAAACGCATCAAGGGCATGGAAAAAGGGGGAGGGGGCGTCCCAGTGGGGCAGGAGGCCACCCGGTAGGGCCTTATGCGACAGGTCACGGTCATTCTGCTCAAGAATTCGGGGGAGCCGGTTGAACGACTGTACCGTGGAGCCCGGCGCTTCGGGGGTGAGGAGGAGGGTTGGGCGGTACAGGCGGGCGTAAATCGAAGAGGCGACCTCGTGGAGCGACAGGGTCCCGTCCACGAAGCGAAGGGGCGCGCGATGGGCCCCACGGACGTGAGCCGTCTGTTCGGCGTAGTCGAGCAACGCGTCGGGAATGGCGTTCGGGTCCAGGAAAATCTGGCGGGCGTAGTAGTCGCGCAGCGAGGCTCGGCGCGTGAGCCGATGGTACAGCAGCTCGAAGGCGCCAGACGTGTCGGCCAGCGAGAGCCCCAGCTTGCCCATTCCCGAAAGGCCGCGTGCCTCGCCGAGGCCGGTGGGCGAGACCAGAACGAGTCGGCGCACCAGGGGAGCGGCCTGGAGCGTTAGCTGCGCAGCGTACTCGCCGCCGAGTGACAGGGCGACCAGGTCGATAGGCGTGTCGGGGACCTCCGTGAGAAAATGGTAGAGCTGGCGGCGGTACACACGGGGGGTGTAGTCGGGGCCTGTACGGTCCGAGCGCCCGAAGCCGAGCCAGTCGAGGGCGTAGACGGGCCGGTCGGTCGTGTTGGCAACGTGTGTCGCAATGGGGTGCATCTCGCGGCTCGACGCGACGGCGTTGAAGCTGTGGAGCAGTACGATCGGTGGCCCGGTGCCGGGTCGGGCGTAGTACTGCACGCGGCCATCTGGCGCCTCGAACGGGTATGCATCGAGGTTCAGGGCCGGAGGCAGCGAGAGGGGACCTGGAAGGGTTTGACGGTAGGCCCAAGTGGTGACGGCGAGCCCGACGTAGGTGCCGGCGAGGGTCGCGCCCGTGGTGAGGGCAGTGCGACGGAGGGACGAAGAGGAATCGGACATTGAAAGAGAGGCATGCGGCAGAGTTGTGGCGTCTCTCGTCGAACGCAGCCCGGCGGACGACGTTCGAAGGGGAACTGTCGGAGCTATCTCGGTTACGCCCCCATAGACCCGAAAGCCAAAATTTCCGGATTCAATGCGCCCCTGTAGCTCAACTGGAGAGAGCGGTGGCCTCCTAAGCCGCAAGTCCTGGTTCGAGTCCAGGCAGGGGTACAGCGGTAGGCATACTCACACGGTTTATCTCCCCGCATGGGCACCTGCACGGCCACGAACCAGGACGGCTCGTCATGTAGCAACGACGCGATGGAGGGCAGTCAGTACTGCCACGTTCATCAGGAGGGGACCGGCGGGACGACGCACGCGGCGGCAGAGCGTGGCTTCTGGACGATGCTGGCCGGGGCCCTCGCCGTTATCTTCATGACGTATGCGCTTCTTCGCGTGGTGCTGGGACTGTAAGTAGGGACGAGCGCGACTAAGGGCTACGACAGGGCGTCGTCGATGTGGGGGCGCAGGTCGTCGATCGTCCGGTACATCCAGTCGAAATAGTCGGCGTGGTGGGTCTGGAGGTCGTGGAGGGTCTTGCCCTCGTGCTTCCCAAAGCACACCACCACCGCGTCACCGTCCTGTTTCAGACGCCGTTGATCGTCGAGGTAGTCGCCCCGAATGCGCTCAGCGAGGTCCGCCGGGGTGCCATCGAGGTCGTGCTCGGCCAGTTGTTGCTGGAGGACCCGTCCGGTGGCCTCCACGTCGCGCAGAGCGTCGTGGGCGCCGTCGAGGGCCCCGCCGGTGTAGCGTTCGTAGAGGGCCGAGAGGGTGCGCGGGCGCAGCACCTGCTCCAGGCGGTACGGGTCGAGAACCACGCGGTCGTCGGGGCCGGGGAGAGACTGACCACACCGCTCGAACTCGGCTTGCAGAAGCGGAAGGTCGTACGCGAGGGCGTTGTACCCGGCCAGGTCGGCGTCCGACAGTAGAGGGATCAGGCGGTCAAGGTGGGCCGCAAACGGCGGGGCGTCCTGGAGGGCGGAGGACGACAGGCCGGTGAGCTTCGTCACCGCTTCCGGAACCGGACACTCGGGATCGACGAGGGTGTCCATTGTGTCGTCGAGCGCCGCGCCGTCGCCGGCCGGCACAAACCGCTGCATCCCAATTTGGATGATGCGCGCCTCCTGCGGGTCGGTGCCGGTGGCTTCGAGATCGAAAAAGACGAGGGGCCGTTCGAGGTGGAGCACAGCGGGAAGGGGTGCAGGGCGGAGGGGGCGAAAGAGGGGAGACGCCATCCCTATATGCGTGACCGCCATAGAAGATCAGGGCCCATGCACCGGATTGGGGAGCTGCTTGCGCCTTGGTAGGGGCGTCCTCAAGACCGCGAAAGGGTCGCGTCGAGCCACTCCACTAGCGGGCTTTCGTCGCCCTGCTCGCGGAGCTGTAGGAGGGTTTGTTGTAGGGCAAATTCAAGGATGAGACTCCTGGGCACATCCTCCGAGTAGCGGGACGTGAGGACCGCGACGGCCTTCTCCAGTTGCTGGTCGAGATCCGTCCGCACGTATCCCGCAGGCGTGGGCTGGAGATCCGGGTCCGGGGTTGGGATGTCCGACGGATCGGCCATGGCGAGGGCGAGTTCCTGACGGAGAGAGGACGAATCGTCGGTGGAGGACATGCCCTCGGACGTGCCATTTGAGGGGGACGCCGCCGGGGCCTCCTCCACCGGCGAGGACTGTTCGGAGGAGGCGGGAGACTCGGCGTTGTAGAGCGTCTCCTTGTCAACCGTTTTCATCCAGGTGGGAATGGGGCCTTGACCGCTGGAGGCACGCATGGGCGTCGAGTTGCTCATGAAGCAAGAGGAGAGATGAGGGAAGATCACGCAGCGGTTGCAATTCGAGAACGCTCCACCACTTCACCGGCCAGATTGCGGTAGCGGGCGGCCGCGTCGGACGCCCCGTCGTATTCCATAATGTTTTTTCCGTGGGTGGCGGCCTCGTTGATCTTCGAGCGCCACGGAATGGAAGTCTCGAAGAGCACATCCGAGTAGACTTCCTCAAACTTCTCCTGCATGTCGCTTACCAGTCCCGACCGTAGATCCAGATCGTTGGGGAGCAGTCCCAGGATGCGGAGGCTGTCGTTGTGCACCTTCCGAATCTGCTTGATGGTGTCCTGGAGCTGGCTCACGCCGCGCATGCTAAACCGGTCCGCGTGAATGGGCACAATGATGCCGTCGGCTCCGGCCAGTGCCGTAGCGATACTGCGCCCGAGCGACGGGGGACAGTCGATCAGGCAGTAATCGTGGTTCTTCGGCGAACTGGAATTTCGCTGGACCTGTGCCGTACGAAATTCCTGCACACGGCAGCGAAACTGTTGGGGGAACACGGGACTCCGCCCAATTACCGAGTCGAAGCTGGCCGCGGCCATGCGCCGGTCGGACGGGATGAAGTCCACTCCCACGGCGTCCGACGAACGGAAGATGTTGGCGAATCCGTACTCATCGGTGTTTTGCCCCTCCCAGGCCGCAAGCGAATCGAAGATGGTAGCGTCTTCCTCGGTGGCCTCCCGCCCCATGAGCCAGTCTGTGGCGTTCATCTGCGGGTCGTAGTCAATCACCAACGGATCGTGGCCGTGGTGCTTCAAGGCCGCAGCGAGGTTGACGGTCGTGACGGTTTTGCCGACGCCGCCCTTCTGGTTGATGATGGCAACGGTGTACATACGAGGCCTTTGTGGGTCGAGGGAAACGAGAACTGCGACGTGCGACGGACAATGCGGGCAAAGAGTGTGCCGGTACGGCCTGCGTCGGCCAGGATGGGGCGTCGGCCCGGAGGGTGGCAAATGTTTCGGTGTCGGTGGGTGCATCTGTTAGGTAAGGCCGGGTCCCCGAAGGAGCGTGGGACGTCTAGGCCGTCCGACGATGCCGTAATCGTGGCGCTTGTGTCGGAGGTTTGAAATTATTACACTGAAACCGCTGTCTACCCTGCCCGGTGTGTAGCCGACCCCTCCACTGATGAAGCACAAACGTCTTTCGACACAGAACGTCCCTACAATCCGAGATGCCCTCCAAACGGTCGTGGGGCCCGAGCCGACGCGCCGAGCGGTTCGTCGAGTGGCCGACCAGTGCCACCAGATGGCGTGTGCATACCTGCGGCAGCAACAACAAACTGGGGCGCTCCGGGAGGACGTGCTGGGGGAGGACGTCGAGGATCTGGCGATAGATGCGGTCGCCCGTCTCTTTGAGCGGGACGATCGCGGCCGGTTTCCGGAATTCCGTCGCTACTTCGGCGACCGGGATGTTGCGTCGAGGGCGGCGGAAGACGTGCAGCGGGACCTGCGCCGTCTCGTGACGGGGGCCGTGACGGACTGGCTCTTCGAGGCGTACCGCTCGGCCGACCGGTCGCTCTCGAACGCCATCCGTTCTCTGAAGCGGGCCGCCACCCAGCATGAACAGGCAGAACTCAGCCGCCGCGGTCGTGCGCTCTGGCTCCGGGTGTCTGCCAGCGCCTGTTCTGGACGTGAGCCCGTCTCCTCCTCGTCCCGCTGCCGAGGCCGCCACATGCCGATGGAAACCTTGGAGGCACACCTGACCGGAGTTTTGGCCGACGGTGCCACCACCAAAGAACTGCTCGATCGGGCTGTAGACGTCCTCCGGACCCATCCCGACTACGAGGCCGCGTATCCGCTCACGCGCCTGGCGCAGGTTCTGCGGGCAGCTCGGGTGCGGGTGCAGGCGGTCACGGAGCACGACGGGGGGGTTTCCCATCCGGACGACCCCTTATTCCGCCCAGAGGAAATTGAAACGGCAATCGATCGTGTGATCACGACCCTGCGCCGCCAAAAAAGAGACACGTACGTCGAGGACGGGCCGCTCGCTGCATCCACCTACGCGGATTACATGCAAGCTCTGCGGGACCGTCTCGAAGCGCGCTTTGTGCCGCCCGCCGACACTGCCCTTACCCACCACGAGGCACTGGCCGCGCACCGGGAGGATCTTTCCCGCGAACAGTACCGGGCGTATCACCGGTCGCGCTTTGAATACCTGGTCCAGTGCGCGCGCGAGGCGCTCGTCGATCGTCTTCGGAAGACGCTGTAGTACCCGTATTTTCTTTCTTGATATTTCGCGAAGCCGGGGGCGAAAGGTTCAGCGGACACGGCAGGTTGAGAGGATATTAAATACAGTAACTGGAAATGAGCAGTACGATTACCGGTTGGATCATGGGGAGCCACACGGATAGTTCACGCTGATACGAATCATGAGCCCCGACGACGAACGAGCCATTGAACGGTTTGTCCGCCATCCTGACACTATGGAGGCGGCTGCGCGGCGTGCGGTGGAGCGTTTGATTGAGCATGATCCAGGGGCGTCCGCCTACGCAACGTTCCTGCGGGGCTTTTACGACCGCTTGGACGAGGAGACTGAGCGCCCACCGGACACGCGGGTCGAGGCGTTCGTGGAGGAGCTTTTTGACAAATCGGACGCCTCGGTCATCCCTGTTCGTCCCCTTTCCTCTTCCCAAGGGGCGCGCCCGACCGTGCTCGCCGCGTCCACCGCAACCAGGTCCGACGAGCGCCGCTACGCGGTGTTGAGCACCCTCGCGGCTGAGAGCGAGCAGATGCTCGTGCGCATCGTGCAGGACCGACACGCGAGCCGGGGGCATCTCTACGTGCTGGCCGACCCGCCGGAGCGGGGCGCTTACGTGGTCGTGTCGTTTCGGGAGTTGGGGATTGATCTCGTTGCGGATGCGCAGGGACGCCGAGCCTTCGATCTGCCCTCCAATGTGTCCCCCGAGCAATGGGCCGATGCCTGGGCCGTGGTGCGCCGTCCCATCGCCACGGCTGAGGCCGCGCCTTCCGCGACGACGGTTGTGCCGCTTCCCGGGAGAGAGCGGGTCCGGTGTCGGCGGCGGGGCGAAGCCTTAGAGGCGTCGGTAGAGGCTGCGGGGGAGCAGAGGGCCGCTCTGCTCGCGGCAACGAGTCCGAACGGCTCGCCCATGCTACTCCGACTCCAATCCGGGGCGCCGGCACGAGGAACGGTTGATCCTGCGTCGTCCCTCACCCTCCGTGTCTACGAGTGAATGTCGGAGGTGAAGGAGGCGATGTGCTCATCTCGTCCATGAGTTCTGTTTCGCTGTTGTGTCTTCATCCCCTCTGCTCGATCTAGAGACGCGGGCCCGTCGACTTCGCGACATGCTAGAGGGGCCCGTGTCGGACCGGTGGGCCGTCGTCCAGGCGGGGCTGTTTCTCGCCTCTCTCGCGCCGGAACGGCCCGAAGCCGAGGCGTATCTCCTTCCCGTCATCGAGCCGCTCGCCCGCCGTGCCGAATCGCTTGACCCGATCGGTCTCCATCCGCATCGGATGAGGCGACTCGTCGACGCGCTCCAGACTGCCCGGATGCACCATCCTGTGCTTCAGGACGATGCGGTCGTGAACCGGGCGGAGGCTGCCCTTCGCCGCCGTGCGGGGCTGCTTTACGGCTACGCCGGGGCCGTGGGGCCCATGATCGAGTGCCTCGCGCCGCAGGAGCGAGACCTGGGGGGGCTCAGTGATTTGGCGGACATTCCGCCCCGCAAACGCCTCTCCAACGTGCAGACCATGGTGGCCGGCACCGCGGTGGGGGGCGAACTCCAGTGGGTGCAGGAGCACTGGGGGCGAGCGGATGAGTCGGACGGCACATTCGTCCCCGTGGTGGAGCGGCTGCCGTCTTGGGCGCAATCCGGAGAGCGGGCCACCGAGCCCGTGGGGGCGCTCCGGCACCTGCACGTCCAGCTCTACGGGCCCGCGGAGGGGGACGATCACTTACAGGTGGACGTGGCAGTGCGTGAGACCGAAAACCAGAACGTGACAGAAGTGCCTCTCGTCGCAGCCCGTCGTCTCCTCCAACGCCGCGTCTCTGGCATGGAGGAGCGGTATCTGCAGGGCCGGCTGTCTTTCAATCAGTCGCACCTGCAGCACGAGGGGCGGTCGGCCGGGCTGGCCATAGCGGCTCTGTTCTACGCGGCCGTGCTTCGCCATACGCATCGTCGACGTCGCCTGCGGGTGCGCCCGGAAGTCGTACTTACCGGGGACGTGACCCCCGACGGCACGGTCCAGCCGGTGGCGGAGCAGGGACTGTCCGTCAAGGTCCGAACGGCTTTTTTCTCGCCCAAGACGTGTCTCGTCGTGCCGGAGGCCCAACGGGACGTGGCCGAGGCGGCGCGGGACGATCTCCTCGGCGACTTCCCCCACGGAGCCCTTGAAATTGTTGGCGTGGACCGGCTGGATGCGCTCTTTTACGACCGTCGGCTCACGCACCTGAAACGAATCGGGTGGCCCCGCCACACGGCCCAGTGGCTGTGGGACCGTCGCGGAACGGTGGCCCTGGGCACGCTCATCGCTGGGCTACTGGTCGTGATCGTTGCGCTGCTGTACGGCCCGATCGACAAGAATCCTGTACAGGTGGCGTTTGAGGGGGCCGAGATGCAACTGCGCAACCAGGCAGGCCAGATTGTGGATCGGGTGTCGGTGGGCGAAAAGGTGGTGAACCAGGCCCAGAAGTCGAGAAAGCCGTACCGCGCATACGACCTCTACGACATTACCGGGGATGGCCGAAACGAAATCTGCTGGTCCCAGAAGACGCGCACAGATCCGACTGGACTCCCCGTCGTGGCGTGTCGGGCCGTTGGGGCCAGCGCCCCCCTCTGGCGGACGTCCTTAAAAGTAGACTTCTCATTGCCAGAAAAGCCGGCCGTCCAGCCCAACGCTTTCGCTCCGGTTCATCTTATCGTAGAGGATCTTGATGCCAATGGGCGTCCAGAAGTATACCTTACCGCCAAGCATCAGCCCTATTTTCCGGGGCTCGTTGTGCAGTATGACGGACACACGGGCGAAAAAAAGCGTCAATACGTCCACGCCGGCCACCTGAACGTTCATCCTAAGGTCCTCGATCTCGATCAGAACGGCAAGGTTCAAGAGCTGCTAATTGGCGGAACCAGCAACGCGTACGACCAGGCCGTTGCTGTTGTCCTCGATCCCCGCACTATGGACGGGCACGGGCCCGTGACGCCCGAATACCGGTTCGATGGGCTCCCCCCGGCCACTGAGCGGGCATACCTGCGGTTTCCGTATACGCCGGTGGGCAAGCGCCAACAGACCGCGCATCCGCGGGTGCGTCGCATTCAGCCCCGGACGGTGCCAGGGCGAATACGGATGGAGGTCTTAGAGGGCGAATACGAATCCCAATCCGCCAACGATCAGTCGTTTGTCCTCGTGCACTTCAACTATGCCCTCCGACCACAGACGATTGGGACCTCCACCCACTACGATCGCCTCGCCGATTTACTCGTCCAGCGTGGACGTCTCGATGACATCCCCGATGCCGATGACTTCGCTGCCTACCGAAACCGGATTCAATACTGGACGGGAGGGGGGTGGACCACTGAGCCCACGACAAATGAACGGTGGCGAAGCACTGTAGAAGCACGGTCGTCACAATCCGCTTCAGGCTCCACCGAGCGGCGCCGCTAGTTCCTCAGTGCATCCCCGACGTGGCACTTTGAGGGCCCCGTCACTGCCCGGGGACGTTCTAGACCTGAGTCGATTAGTCTATTCTTTATATTTTTCGTTCTGCTGAGGGGAGGGGTCGTGAGGAACCACTGTCCTGCACTGGTGGGGTCAGGGTTCTCATTCAATGATGTCGTAATTCAAGCGCGGTCTTGGGTCCACAAATGCGGGCTGTGACGCATGGGTCCTGCCGAGGCGAGGGGGGGGACTCGCCATCGTGGCCTGAGGATGTTTTCGCGTAAGCGCCGTCGTTTGCGGGATCGATGGCTGCGCGTCGTCTTCCATGAGTGCATCTGTGATGACTTGGATTGCTGGTGGGGCCGTGGTTCTGGGAGGGATTCTCGCCTGGGTTTTGTATCGAGTTCCCCTGCATCCGGCCCGGCGGAGGGAGCATCTCGTGACCCGGGTTTGTGAGCGGGCGTTCAAGGACGAAGCGTATCGGCTGATCCAACTGCGAGTAAGCCCGGATGAGCCATCGCTTATAGACCTTCTTCCCTGGCCGCTCGGCCCGTCCGGGATTCCCCGATACTACACCTACAGCATTGAAGGAGTCGAGGGGGGCGAGTCCCCCGAACCGGACGTCACGGGATTGAGCCGTTCAGAAGTCAAACTCATTCACCGATATATGCGCCGAAGTACAGGCGTCGCGCCGCACCATGGGCGACGTGTTATTCGGTCGGGGCAGTCCCCCCGGCCTGTATCCTAGAAGGCTGTTCTGGCGCTCGTTCAACCCAGGGGCTGAGAAGGCGTGGGGAGATTGCCCAAATGCGGTCTACGTCTTGGCAGCGCGATTTTGTGTCCATCAATTCTCCACAGGTCGCACATCTGGACAGTCGGTCCTCCTAGTGGGGTAAGGCCTGTGGGGGACGGTCGCCCGGATGGGCCCGTCAGGCTCGGTGGGGCCGGCGGGCCCTGGGTGGCCATTTTGGGGATCGGTTCGGGGTCACCGGGACGGGCGGAGAAACGACGCGGTGACGGGGAGGTGGTCGCTGGTAGCGGCCATGGAATCGGTCGGGAGTGGACGAGCGACTCGCGCGGAGCCATCAATGAGGCGCTCGCTGAGGAAGGTGTTGGGCAGTAGGTAGTCGAGCTGTCGCTCAGGATCGTCCGACGGATGCGTGGGGGTCAACCGGTCCGCCATCGGATCTGTGAACTCGACCTGCCGATTGTTCGATTCGTCCCGGAGCGAGTCGGGCACGGGGCGCGTGGGATCGTTGAGCAGGAGGCGGAGTTCGGGGCTATCGGCAAGCGCGTTGAGGTCGCCCGCTACCAGGATCGGCGCCGTCGGGCGGTCGTCGAGCAGACGCGCCAGATCGGCGTGGAGGAACCGAATTTGACCGATGCGCCAGCCCCGGTCCTCGGCGCTGCGTCCGGACTTCAGGTGAGCCCCCGCCACGGTCCATAGCCGGTTCGGGGTTACCCGCACATCGGCGGTCCAAAGGCGGTGGTTGGTGAGCGATTGGGCGGCGGGCGCGCCATTCTCTGCCTTTTGGCCCACGATGGGAGTGACCACATCGGCGTAGTTGCGCACAACGCCCAGTGGGTATCGACTCAGAAGCACCACGTTCATGTACCAGGTTGGGCTCTCGACGGAGGTGGCGAAGCGGTAGTCCAGTTCGGGAAGGTGGTCCTGGCTCAACTGCTGCAGAAAAGCCTCGCTCTCCGCCTCCTGCAGCACCACGAGGTCCGCGTCGAGACGTCGGAGGGCCCGAGCCACCCGTCGCACCCGTCCCGTCATTGCGGCCGACTGGTTTTCGCGGTCCACGTCAATGTACGGGTTGTCGTGCGCGTCGACGAAGTGCTCCAGGTTCCAGGTGACGACCTGCACGGTGTCATCAGCGGGGTAGTCGTAGTTCGGCGGCAGGGCCATGCCGGTGGTGGGGGCAGGAGGCGATTCCTCCGGGCCACAAGCCGAGAGCAGACACAGTACGAGGACAAGTGGGAGGAAGGTGCGCATGAGACAAAAAAGATTGGGGGACGAACGGTCATTCTGCGGGAAGGAAACGTAGGGACTAGCACGGACCTTCGTAGGCCGCTGAGTTTAAAATTCAATCCACCCTCTTCTCATGCATCCGTCGTCGTATGTTCATCGCGTACCTCGGACTCGGCTCCAACGAGGGTGATCGCTGGGCCCATCTCCAGGCGGCACTGCAGGGAGTGGATGCACACGACACGCTCTGGGTTGAGGATGCCTCGCCCGTCTACGCGTCGGCGGCCCACACCGTGTTGCCGGACGAAGAGCAGCCGCCGTACCTCAACGCAGTGTTGTGCGTGCGGGGCGACTGTAGTCCTGAGGCCCTGCTCCGCACGGCACACACTGTGGAGCGGTCGGAAGGGCGCACGCGGGCGGCGGAACGCCGCTGGCAGCCCCGCCCCCTCGACATCGACCTGCTCGTGGTGGGCCGTATGACGTGCGAGACCGAGACCCTTACCCTGCCCCATCCCCGCCTCGGAGACCGCCGGTTCGTGCTCCGCCCGTGGGCCGACCTGGCCCCAAACTTCGTCGTGCCGCCGCCGTTCGACCGGTCGGTACAGGCACTGCTCGATCAATGCCCCGATGATGCCCCTCTTCGACGGACTGACCACCGCCTCGATGCACTGATTGCCGAGCACTCCGCCCCTGGCGGCGACTCCTCGTAAGAGGCGTAGTCGGTCATCCATCCGCCAGTACGCAACATCTTTCCGTCCCACCCCACGTCTACATGCCGCCGTCAATGACACCGCCGGACGCCCTCGACTACGTGGCCATTGAGGGCGCCATCGGGGCCGGCACCACCACCCTCACCCAGCTCTTGACCGACCGCTTCGAGGCCGACGCGGTCCTTGAGCGCTTCGAAGAAAATCCGTTCCTGGAGCGCTTCTACGAGGATCGGGACCGGTGGGCCTTCCAGACGCAACTGGCCTTCCTCGCAAGCCGCTTCCGGCAGCAAAAAGAGCTCTCAGAGCGCGATCTCTTCCGCGACTTTGCGGTGAGCGACTACACGTTCGACAAAGATCGAATCTTCGCTCGGCAGACCCTGGGCGGCGACGAGTTGCAGCTCTACGAGTCCCTCTTTCGCCTCATGGAGCCGACGGTTCCCACGCCTGATCTCGTGGTGTACCTGCGCTCTTCGCCCGAGCGACTGCTCCAAAACATCGAAAAGCGGGACCGCCCCTACGAGCGCGACATGGATCCCGACTACATTGCGGGACTTCACGAGGCCTACGATCAGTATTTCCGGCAATACGACCGCACCCCGCTTCTCGTGGCGAACGTAGCAGAGATGGATTTTGTAGAACGGTCGTCCGATTTCCGGGCGCTCGTCCGGCACATCATCGCCCCTTCCGACGAACACACCCGCTACGTGCAGCCCCAGCCATCGTAGCCCCGTGGCCTGCGTTGCTGGCCCTCGAGTGTACGTGCTGATCTGTCCGATGGAGTATCTTGCTCTCGCCGTCATTCTCTACTTCATCCTGCGAACGACGGGGAATCTCGTTCGCCTTCTCGGCGGGAGCGGCGACACCGCGTCCCGAGACCCGGAGACTCCAGACGCGTCGTCCCGCCCCAACGGGTGGAAGGGGCCGTCGCCCCGGCAGCAGACGGGGACGGCGCAGGACGAGCCCACCTTCTGGGGGGATGATGTCGAAGATGCCACGTGGCGCGACCTCGATGAAGAGGCACCCCGCCCGAATGCGTCCCGCTAGCGCTCGTCGGTTCCGAACTCGAACGTGAGGGTGGTCTGGCTCGCGACGGGGCGCCCGTCGTGTTGGGCGGGGCGGAAGCGAGATCGACGGGCGGCCCCGAGGGCGGCTTCTTCCAACCCATAGTCGAGACGGGCCACCGGGCGGACCCCTCCCTCATCCAAAAGTCGCCAGCGCTTGAGCACAATTGCCTCCTCGACCCGACCGGTTTTCGACACCTGCACGGAGACCCGTACCCGGGCACGGATGCTCCGCTCGCGGGCGGACGAGGGATAGTCGGGCTGCACGGCGCGGAACAGGCGGGCATTGGTGTCGGGGCGGCGGGCGGCGGAGACGGCTGGGGAGCGCCCCTCCCGCAGTTGCTCGTCGTTGTCCGGGTCCTCCACGGCGAGCGTGCCTTCGTCGAAGTCGATCGGGTCCTCGATCACGACGTCGTTTGGTACCACCACAGGGGGCGTCGGGGCTGGAGGGGGGGGAGTGCGCTCCCGAGACTGCGTCGTCGGTTGGACCTCGTTCACCTGAATGCGCTCCGGACCGCGTTCTCGGAATGGTCCGTCGGTGGAGGGCGCCGTAGAGGCGGGCCACCACTGCACGAGCGCGACGCCGAGTCCCAGGACGACCGCCAGCGAGGCCAACAGCCGACGCCGGTACGTGTGGTTGGACCGATCGAGAGAGGCGCGGCGCATGGCAGGAACACCTTCGTGGATCCCGTTTCCTGTCTTTTAAAACGGGGGTGAACATCTGTTTCTGGACGACACAGAGCCGAACGCCCTCGGAACCGCGGAGGAAGGGGACAGGGTCGCGGAGTGGCGAGACTGCGTCGTGAGAAGAGGGCTTCAGTTGGGACATCGGGCCCCTGCATGGGTTTCCAAAGTTTTTGGCGTGCACAGCAGAAAACGCTGCGATCTTACGGGGCGCGAAACTTTTCGGTCGGTATTGTATTTTGTGCGTCGGATTCCAACATAATCCAGTATTCCACTGCGGGCAATGTTTCCCAAGATCCCCCCCGAACCTGCTCCTCGTCCGCTCGCGCCGGACGTGTTGTTTTGATGCTTCGTTGGCCTCCCCTTTTCCACAGGGGAGGTTTTTTTATGGCCCTTCCGCTCTTTCCCGACTGAGTTCCGCTCCGCACCATGGCCCACGCCTCCTCCACGACCCGCGATCCTGCGACACTTGCCCTGGCCGACGGCACGGTGGTCGACGGAATTGCCCTTGGCACCCGTGGCCTCACCGGCGGTGAGCTGTGTTTCAACACGAGCATGACGGGCTACCAGGAAATCATGACGGACCCGTCCTACTACGGCCAGCTCATGATGATGACCCAGCCGCACATCGGCAACTACGGGGCCTCGGCCGACGACATGGAGGCGGAGTCCCCGATGGTGGCCGGGTTTATCGTGCGGGACTATCCGCGGCGGCACTCCAATCCCCAGGCCGACGAGACCCTGGAGGCGTTTATGCAGCGTCACAATCTGGTAGGGATTGCGGGGGTCGACACCCGCGCGCTCGTGCGACATGTCCGCGACAAGGGGGTGATGAACGCCGTCATTTCCTCCAACGAATTGGACGCGGAGACGCTCGTGCAGAAGGCGAAAGGCTGGCCCCGCATGGCGGGCCGGGAGCTGGCCTCAAAGGTGACCGTCGAGGAGTCCTACACGTTCTGTGAGGGGGAGGGGCCGCGGATTGCGGTCTACGACTTTGGCGTCAAGAAGAACATCCTCCGCTCCTTCCGCCGGCGCGGCTGTACGGTGAGGGTCGTGCCCGGGGAAACGGATCTTGGCGACGTGCTGGACTGGAATCCGGACGGCCTCTTCTTTTCGAATGGTCCGGGCGACCCGCGCGCGATGCCGGACGCGGTCGAGACTGTGAGTGAGGCCATCGACACCGGGCTCCCGCTCTTCGGCATCTGTTTGGGGCACCAGCTCCTGTCTCTGGCCCAGGGTTTTGAGGTCTACAAGATGTACGTGGGCCACCGCGGGGCCAACCATCCGGTCAAGAACTTGGGCACCGAGCAGGTGGAGGTGACGACGCAGAATCACGGTTTTGCGGTCGACCCGGAGTCGATTGACCCGGAGGTAGCGCGGGTGACCCATGTCAACCTCAACGACGACACGATTGAGGGCCTGCGCTTCAAGCGGTTCGCGGGCATGTCGCTGCAGTACCACCCGGAGGCGTCTCCCGGGCCGCATGACAGCCACTACCACTTCGACCGCTTCATGGAGATGGTGGCGGAGGAACGGGGACTGGCGCTGCCGGAGGAAGGAGGCGCCCCCGTTGCCGCCACGGCGTGACTGGTTGAAGGTTGGAAGGGGAAAGGCTGGAAGCACGAAGTTAGAGGGAAGGTCCCAGACGATTGTTCGACGCATCACGCATTACGCAATACCCAGATGCCCAAGCGCACCGACATTGAGACGATTCTTCTCATCGGGTCCGGCCCCATCGTCATCGGGCAGGCCTGCGAGTTTGACTACAGCGGGAGCCAGTCGGCCCGGGCCCTGATGGATGAGGGCTACCGCGTGGTCCTGGTCAACTCGAACCCGGCCACGATCATGACCGACCCGCTGATGGCCGACGAGGTCTACCTGCGACCGCTGACGCCGTCGTCCATCGCGCAGATTGCCCGCGAGGAGCAGCCGGACGCCGTGCTGCCCACGATGGGCGGCCAGACCGGCCTCAACGTGGCGCAGGACCTGAAAGAGGACGGCTTCTGGGACGAGGAAGGCATCGAAGTGATCGGCGTCGACATCGATACGGTTCAGATCACGGAGGACCGTCAGGAGTTCCGAAATCTGATGGACGACATTGGGCTCGACCAATCGCGCAGCAACACGGCCAAGAGCCTGCTGGAGGCCAAAGAGATTACCCAGGAGCTCGGCGGCCTGCCGGTCGTCATCCGGCCCTCCTACACGCTCGGCGGCTCGGGCGGGGGCATCGTCTGGGACGCCGAGGACTTCGAGGAGATGGTGACCCGCGGCCTTGAGCTCTCCCCGGCCCACCAGGTCCTGATCGACGAGTGCCTCTTCGGGTGGAAGGAGTACGAGCTGGAGCTGCTCCGCGACCCAAACGACAACGTCATCATCATCGCGTCTATTGAGAACGTGACGCCGATGGGCGTGCACACCGGCGACTCGGTCACCGTCGCCCCGCAGCAGACGCTGACCGA